>LUMF01000015.1_pt1 | contig 20117 bp, 29 predicted proteins | sample 729701 | NCBI WGS metagenome assembly LUMF01 (sample SAMN03860270, study PRJNA289734) | marine metagenome | biome: seawater column; feature: ocean; material: water; isolation source: Red Sea water column Station 34 - depth 100m | place: Saudi Arabia: Red Sea | collected 2011-10-15 | depth 100 m | reverse complement strand
TAATATTGATTTGATCGCCAGAAAATTTTCCCAAAACAGCAAATGAGATTTTTTTCTTAGAAAGAAATTGTTTCACATCATTGATATTTTTTTTATCAGCTACTAACAAATAACGAGAATGGCTTTCCGAGAATAGTATTTTCTCAGAACTAAGACTAGACTCAGATGGTACTTTTTCAATATCAATATTGCAACCAATATTGCCAAAAATTCCAAGTTCAGATAATCCTATTGATAGCCCTCCTTTAGAACAATCATGAACTGATTTAACATACTTATTCTTAATCAATGACAATACTGCGAGCATATTAGATTTTGATTCCGTAAAATCAACCACTGGACAAATTCCACCAATAAACTTTTCAATACATTCAAAATATTCAGAACCACCAAGCTCATCACTTGTATTACCAATGATTACCAAATAATCACCATTACTTGGATGAGATGGCAAAAATGGCGTAGTGCCAATTCCTAAAACACCAATGAGAGGTGTTGGTTTGATTGGGCCTGATGGTGTTTCATTGTAAAAACTAACTTTTCCACCAACACATGGTATTCTAAGGAATTTTGCATAATCAGTTAGTCCTTCAAGTGATTCCATAAATGTCCAGAATATTTCTGGATCTTCAGGGTTTCCAAATTGAAGATGATCAACCATACCAATTGGATTTGTACCACGACAAACAACATTTCTACAAGCCTCTTCAAAACAACCAATCGCACCCTGCCTAGGATTAAGATAACAATGCTTAGGATTGCCGTCAATCTTTGCTGAAAGAAATTTTCCATTATCTAACCGTAAAACTGACGCGTCAAATCCTGGCTTTATGATAGTCCTAATTCCAACTTCGTGATCATACTGACCAAAAACCCAATGTTTGCTTGCAATATTTGGACTAGATAATAATTTTAAAATTATTTTAGAGTAATTGAGTGTATTTTTTGTTTTATGGTCTTTTTTGATATTCATTAAATATTTTGGTTTAATTTTCTCTCTATCAAGTAATGGTGCACGTGCAACAAATTCTGCGGGAAGTAATGCCAATGTTTTTTTAGACTTTTTCACATGCATCATTTTATCATTTTTGACACAACCAATTGTAGAACATGATATCCTAAATTTATCACAAATTTGTTTAAGTTTTGGTAATTTTTCTTTACTTGTAATTAGTAACATTCTTTCTTGTGATTCAGAAATCATTATTTCATCAGGTAATAGTCCAGATTCTCTAGTGTGTACTTTATCAACATCTAATTCTATTCCAATTCCTAAACTTTCAGCAGTCTCAGAAATTGCACAAGATAACCCACCACCACCTAAATCTTTCATTGCATTGATACATTTTTCATTTCTTGCTTCAAGAATTGCTTCGATAATTAATTTTTCAATGAAAGGATCAGGAATTTGTACTGCTGATCTATCTTCACTTTCAAGGGAATCAGATGCAAACTGTGAGCCACCTATTCCATCCCGACCTGTAGAGCCACCAATAAGAACAACCAAGTCGCCATTGTTTGCATGGTTTTTTATCAATCTATTTTTTTTTCCAAAACCAATTGCAGCAACATCAACTAATGCATATCCAGTATAGCAATCATCAAACTCAACTTCTCCACCGATAGTTGGAATGCCTAAACAATTACCATAATCTGCTATTCCTGAAACTGCATTTTTAAAAAGCCAACGTGCATGCATATCATTTTGAATATCACCAAAACGTAATCCATCAAGTATTGCAATAGGACGTGTTCCAGCCGATAAAATATCACGAATTACACCTCCTACACCTGTTGCAGCTCCGCCAAATGGTTCAACGGCTGATGGATGATTATGGCTTTCAATATGTACAGTTACAACGTATCCATCACCAACATCTAAAACACCGGAATCATATCCCTTCTCAGTTATTACATTTCGGCCAGTAGTTGGAAGCATTTTCAGATGTTTTTTGGATGATTTGTATGAACAATGTTCAGACCATTCTGCTGCAAGAATTTGTAATTCAGTTTTAGTTAATTTTCTCTTAATCGTATCATGAATATGCTTGGTTTCATGTTCCTGTAGGCTCAATTTTTTACTCCCATTGTATTCAATAATGATTCAAAAATTAATGATGAAGGTTTGTTATCTATTGGATTAAGTAGGCTTTCAGCTGCACGTTCAGGATGTGGCATCATACCGACAACGTTATGATCTTCACTGCACACACCGGCAATTTGTTCTATAGAACCGTTAACATAATTCTCATATGTAAAAACAATCTGATCATGTTTTTTCAGATCATCTAACAAATCTGAATCAGCGTAGTATCGTCCTTCACCATTTGCTATTGGTATAGGTATCTTCTGATTTAATTTCAATTTATTTGTAAATGGTGTTTTATTATTTTTTACAATCAAATTAGTCCATTGACACATAAAATTAAGTGACTCATTTTTTAGTAAAACTCCTGGTAATAAATTAGATTCAACTAATATTTGAAATCCATTACAAACTCCTAAAATTGGAATTCCCTTATTAGCCAATTTTTTAACATCGGTAATTATCGGACTGTTTGCTGCTATTACACCAGCACGTAATCTATCACCATATGAAAATCCACCAGGTAAAATGACTGCATCAATGTTATCTGGTAAACCCTTTTCGTGCCAATAATACTGTGTATTCAAATTAAAAACATCTGTTAAAACATGGAACATGTCACGGTCACAATTACTGCCAGGAAAAACGATTACCCCGACTTTCACAGTTTTACTAATAATTTCACCTATAAAATTGATACACATGACCATGTTTTTATTTTGGAGAATTGCAAGCACACCATGGCACAAATTAGGGAAATAATGGAAAAAAATGTCATAACTATTGAACATGATAAAACTGCATTGGATGCAGCATGCCTAATTTCTGAGAAGGATGTTAGTTTTCTAGTAATAATGAAAGATGGTAAACCAGTTGGTGTATTATCTGAAAGTGATTTTGTGAAAAGACTGGCAGCAGATAATAAAACGGCATCAGATGTCATTGTTTCTGAAATAATGTCAAGCAAGTTTAGATGGGTTGAACCAGAAACAGAACTGGAAGATGCTATTCAAAAGATGCTTAATAATAATATACGTAGATTGGTTATTTTAGATGATAACAAGTTGGTTGGTGTCATTACACAAACTGACTTGACTGGATTTCTTAGAGATAAGCTGTTAGTAGATAAAACGATTAAAAATATTCAAAAAAATTAACTTGCTTCAGATTCAATTGATGCATTGCTTACAAGTGGATTAAATATTCTTAATTCTTGACAAACATCTTCAACAATTTTTTCAGCCTTTTTTTTATCATTCGCTTCTACAGTAAATTTTAGTATCTTCCCAGCACGAATTTTTTTTATTGGTGAATTTTTACTTTTTAAGACAAGATCGTTCAGAATTGTGTCACCTTCAGGATCGCTGATATTAGGCTTATTTTCAATTATCACGTGAACAGTATACGTTGCCATGATAAAACATCGTGTCAAAACGTAATATGTGTAATGGCATAGTAAAACATCATGCCGAACGGCTTCTAGCCCTGCCTTTTTTTCTTTTATACTGTCTAGCTTTCCTCTGTTTTTTTGAAGCCACGATTAAAACATACCATAGCCAGTTTTTGAACCTATGTATCAACGAAAATGTATTAGTAATGGTTGATACGAATTGGTTTAACATGACTAAGTCTAGATATTGGAAACTAACTAGCGATGAAGTTAAACAGTTAACACATGAACCAGATAAAGTAATCAATTGGGAGATTAAGGGTGTACGAAAACCTGAAGAGGACGCAAAATTCATTGGCATATTTCTATACAGAAATGGAACACCACATGACTATGAAGAACTTAATGGTATAGTCTATTACCATAATAACATTGATAGAAATGAATTACCTAACATAACAAAATTTCTTAAGAAAAAGTTTGGTGGTGATGAAATTGAAAAAGGTGAAAGAATATTTCTTAAAGATTCAAAAGAAATCTACACTGGAAAGGAGATTGGAGAATTAGCAGAAGAATGTGATGCAAAATTCAACACTGAATCAGTTATATCAATTGAATTAAATGATGTTACACAAGATGAACTAAAGAAATGGGGTTTTCCCGATTCTAAACTACTTCCTATACCTGGTAAATAATTAATAACTAAAAGTATGTAGAGAATTCAGATGTCAGAGTTTGATAAACTTTATGTACATTTGAACGAACTTAGAACAAGAGTTTTACGAATATTAATTGTAGTTGGTATAATTGCTATATTTTTAATGACATTCCATCTTGAACCAATAATGTATAGTGACATTACATTGTATTATCCTTCACCAGAACCACTTGATAATATCGCAGCACAGCTCACTGATTATTTTAGAACTAATTTAGTGCCAGATGATGTACAATTAATTCAAACTGCACCTGGTCAGGCGTTTTTTGCACAGGTGTATATTGCTGCGTTAGTTGGACTTGTTGCTGGTACCCCAATAATAGTTCGAGAGGTTATAGGATTTCTTAAACCTGCATTAAAGGAAAATGAGATTAACGTTAGTAGATCAATCACTATTCCTATCATGGGCCTATTCATTTCTGGATGTCTATTTGCTTATTTTGTTGTAGTACCATTCATGTTAGAATTTTTGTACAAATATGGTGCGTCAGCTGGTCTTGTTACATTTTTGAACATAATGGATTTCGTTACGTTTGTTTTACAATTTCTTTTGGCATTTGGTTTATCATTTCAATTACCTGTGATAATGTATGCATTCAGTCAATCAGGTATGACTGATGCAAAATTTTGGAGAAAAAATATACGATATGCGATTATTATTATCATAATTTTTGGTGCTGTGATAACTCCTGACGGCAGTGGTGTTACAATGTGGTTTATTGCTGGACCAATGATTGGATTATATCTAGCAGGCATGATTCTAGTAGAACGTAAAGAAAAGCAAACACTGAAGACTTAAATCTACAATTTGAGAAATGAAATTAAATGTTTGAATCATTGATGATGTTTGTTGGAGGTTATGAATGGGTATGGATTATAGTTATAGTTGGTGTATTACTATTCGGTGCCAAGAAAATTCCTGAACTTGCAAGAACTCTAGGTAAATCAAAGGGAGAATTCGAAAAAGGAAAAATGGAAGGAGATAAGGAATTAAAAGATCTCAAAGAAAAAAAAGACGAGTGAATCTTATTTTTTAATTATTCTGAACCCCATCGAGTAAATAGATCATGTTCAATATCGAATTGATCTAAGCATTTACCAACTATATGATTTATCATATCATCTATTCCTTTTGGCTTTGTATAAAATTCAGTAACAGGAGGGAGTATTATAACACCAAGTCGTGCTAACTTCAACATATTTTCTAAATTAATGGCAGTTAATGGTGTTTCACGTACCACAAGAATTAGTTTGCGTGATTCCTTTAATGTCACGCCAGCGGCACGTGCAACTAAAGTTTCATCATAACCATTTGCAATACTAGATAATGTTTTCATGCTGCATGGAATAACAATCATACCATCAGTTCTGTGAGTTCCACTTGAAACATTTGCAGCCATGTTTAACTCATCAGAGTTTTGTGTTGCTAAAGATTTTACTTCAGCCCATTCCGACATTACTAAATGAGTTTCTATATTCAATCGCTTGAGTGTTTCCAGTAATCTTATGCCATAGATAACTCCAGTACTACCAGTAATACCAACCACTATTTTCATACGTATATGATAACAACAGATAATTTTAATGAATATGTGGTTAGTGGTTAGTGGTTAAATATTAGAATCAACTACGTCCGCTTGCTCATCCTTACGTTTGTCAAGCCAAATTTTTACACCACAAGCAGTCATACCTGAAAATAAAATTAATCCTACAAGAATCATTTCAACACTCATAATATTATTTAGAAATATTGTTGGCTAAAAACATGCTCAACTTCATATTATGGTCAAATTACCACTAAAATGTGATCAGAAGGCCTGAAATCCAAAAAATTGTTAATGGTTACAATGATTTTAGGGTAGCAGTTCTTGGAAGTCATTCTGCACTTGAAATAATGGATGGTGCAAAAGATGAGGGATTAGAAACAATTGTTTTTTGTCAAAAGGGTAGAGAAACTCCATATCAACGATTTGATAGAATTGCTGATGAGATTAAAATTGTGAAAAAATTTAGTGAGATGTCATCAGCGATAAATCAAAAAATGCTACGGGATACTAACACAATAATTGTACCACATCGCTCCCTGACTGCATACTTAGGCTATAATGTAATTGAAAATTCATTGAAAGTACCAATATTTGGTAATAGAAGATTATTTCAGGCTGAAGAGCGTAACAATAAGAAAAACCAATACTACTTGTTAAAAAAAGCCAGAATAAAATATCCAAAAATTTTCAAAAATCCTAAGGATATAAACCGACCTTCAATTGTAAAGGTACAAGAAAAAAAACGGAAGTTGGAAAGAGCATTTTTTACTGTATCATCATTTTCTGATTACAAGAAAAAATCTGAGGATAAAATAAAACAGGGTATAATCTCAAAAAGTGACTTAAAGAATGCGGTTATAGAACAATTAGCAATCGGTACGTATCTTAATTTTAATTATTTTCATACACCAATTTCAAAAAATGTTGATTTTCTTGGAATAGAAAGACGACTACAAACCAACATACACGATTATAATGCATTACCAGCAAAACAACAATTAGAATTAGATATTGATTTACAAAATATAGAGGTTGGGCATACACCAGCTAGTGTACGTGAATCACTGCTTGAAAAAGTAATAGCAATGGGTGACAAATTTGTTGCTGCTGTAAAAAGAGAATATTCTCCTGGAATTATTGGTCCATTTTCATTGCAATCTGTAATTACAAAAGATTTGGAAATTATTGTGTACGATGTATCGCTTAGAGTTCCAGGAAACCCAATTTTAGCTACTACTAGCCCTTATACAAAATATCAATATGGTCAAACTTTTGGTGTTGGACGAAGAATTGCTATGGAAATTAAAAAAGCATATGAAGATGATGTGTTAGATAAAATAGTAACTTAAACTTTCATTGTTTCTTGCAACAAATTTTTTCTAACTAATATTGGTATTTTATAAAATACAGCAAGTGCTATTGCATCAGATGCACGATAATTTCGTAATACTAATTCTGTTTTACCAGTAAAGTACAGATTGGCTCTAAGTGCTTGACCACTCTCATAGATTTTTACTTTAACAAGAACAATTTCATTTACTTCACAAATCTCCTCAAGCATTTTGTAAATAGTAGGTACTGATTGTTTTCCAGAATAAAATTCAGATATATGCCTAGCCACCTCGCCTGAAAAAGCATGCATATGAAATTCCTTACCATCATCAGACTTTAACAAAAGTAATCCCTCAAGGCCATATTCATCAACAAAGCCAATATGTGTGATCTTTACTATATCATAATCCTGTTCTTGAGCATCATTAATTTTCAAATTGGCTCACTTATATGATAATAAAAATGGCTTTCTAATAAGCATAAATTATAGTTTGTAAAAATTTTTGTTAGTAGATGGAAACCACTAATGCAAAAATAAAAACCAATGATAGAGTATTTGTAATTATTGGCTTTGTTGTGATCGGTATAATTTTTACACTGTACTCAAATGTCAATGATTTTTCAATAACACCTGAATCAACGCAGGCTATTGAAAGACTAGCAGTTGGATTCTATATCGTTCTACTAATGTCATTCGGCGCTATTGGATATGGTATTTATCGATATCACTATCGAAAATCTGCAGAAAAGAATAATGATATTTTAACTATAATTGCTAAAATCACACTGAATTCCAAATCAAAAAAAATCTTTTCTATAACATTCATTGTATATGGTATATTTTTTTCTCTAACAGCAGGATTAATTGTCTACCAACCAGATGTGATATTTTCACATCATTACGATGCAATAGTACCATCAGCACACATGAATGTCTGTTGTGGTGAACCTGGATACATGCCAACAATAATCGTATATATCACTGAACATGTTGGTTTACAAATTATTCCAATAAATCTGGTACTTGTTATTATTGTATCATATCTTGTTGGCTTGAACACTTCCTTGGCTGTAAAAGCTATATCAGTCACTAAAAAAAGTGGTGGCTTAACTAGTATTGGTGCAACAACTGGTTTATTTGTGGCATGCCCAACGTGCGTAGGTACATTTTTCGCACTTTTTGTTGGATCATCTAGTGCCATAACATTCACTGTTATACTTACACAACTTCAAACATTATTTGTCGGTATAACAATACCAATACTTTTACTCACACCAATAATAATTGCAAAACAAATGCAAAAAAAAGATGATGACTGTGTATTTAATCCAAGTAACAATTAATAAAATTCTGATTAATAAGAAATCAAAACTGATTCAGTTTATTCAAAACAATTTTAAAAATTTCATCATTATCAAGTAAAATACATGGTATGTTGTTTTCACTACATGCCTCACCATTTTCAGTATCACGCGTTACCAAAATCATATTATTTTCTTTTGCGTAACTTATTACTGAAAAATCAGTATGGAGATTTAATCCCTCCGCACGTAATTTTTTTACACTATATGCCTCAAAACCAATCTTCTCTAATTTTTCATCCATTCCATCATCCATCTCATCAACTAAAATTTTCAAAGATTTTTTGGACATATCGAAGATAATGCATGTGATGATTTATTGGTTTATAATTAAAATTAAATTTTTGAGGCAATAGTTTTAATTTTTGTTACAATTTGTAATTTTTTATTAACAGATAGTTCTGGTTCCATAGTGATAAAAATTGTGAATTTTTTAACATACACAGTAATTTGAGTAACATTTTCTCTTTCTGTATGTACATAACGAACCTTACCTAGTTTTTTATCATATGCTTCACGCATTTTTCGTGCTTTAGCAGCATCCTTACAAAATTTTTCCTGTTGTTTTTGAGATTCCAATGAGGTTTTACGATCCTTCATAATTCCCTCAATTATGTTTCCCTTTAAATCAAGAATTGCTGCAAATCGCATTGCAGTGTTTAATGCCAAAACATTTTCTACAACTTTGAGTAATTGTGTTTCTTTAGCACTAACCATGATATACACAAAAATTTGGATTATATAATTGAATAACCTAATTACACTTTATGCATTTTATTAGTAAATAATCAATTAGTTTTTCATGTGATACTTTTTTCATTTTAAGTAATGATTTGAATAGTATATTTTCAACATAAGATGGATAGATTGTTAGTATATTTTTTCTTAATGTTTGCCTATTTTTAACATAATAATCAGTCAGTGGTTCAAAAACATCGGAACCAATTTTTATTTTTTTAGTAATTCTAAATTTTTCACATGTTTTTGAAATTACAAAATCCTCACTATAATGTTCCGATGACCACGTCAATGATAGAATTCCTAGTTTCATATTAGAGTTTTTTGTGGTAACTGGTATAGCAAACGTAAGTATACCATCATTTTTTAAAACTCTATATGATTCAGAAATAAAATTATGAAACGGTTTAAAATGCTGTGCAGATTCTAATGCGATTATTCTTTCCATAGAATTTGATGGTAATGGAAATTTAGTAGCTGTAGAATTAATAACATTAATCATAGAATTCACTCTATTTTTATTCAAAGTTTGTTTTGCAAGTTGTAGTTGATTATAATTAATATTCAAACATAATATGCTAATATCTGGATATAATCTACTCCACATCATTGATGGTGATGATAAACCGCTACCAACATCAAGCAATGTATTTGCTGAATCTAATTCCGTAAGTTGGGCAATCTTAGTGCAAAGTCTATTTTGTGCATCAATTGGTGAGGTATCATTCTTATGCCAATATCCAAAATTTAACATGTTCCCGCCAGTAGCTAATTGCATTACTGGAGATAATGCATTGTAAAGATTTACAACATCATTTTCGTTTCTTCTAAATGTCCATAATGCCATCTCTATTGGATTGAATTTTAGCAATAATGTGAGTGATTAGTTGGATTATATACAATTTAGTGAGTTAGATTATGGAATTTCTAATATTTCACTTGCACAGTGTTTGTGTACCCAATTCCCGTCTTCATTTTTTGCAATCTCCTTTCCTTTTTCTATAAATGCATCACAAACGATACATTTGGTTGAAAATCTTGCCTTCATACCAATCATGTAGTAAAATTACTAAAAAGACTAGTTATTCAATATGTGTAAACCATTACTTTATCTAAATTCAATAAGCACGTACAAAATCGTGAGTTAGATCAAATTTTTTGAGTGATTAGGTAAATCAAAGAAGGCAAAGTCGGTATTATAATATAATATTGATAATGGTTGAAATGATGCCAGCAGAACCTAACCAATTTTGGGATGATGCTCATAGGTATGCATTCACTACTGGTGAAGAACAATTTGTTAGTGAAATTGCATATATTATGACAACATTACATGAAGAAGGTTATGAAAATTAGACAGTATTAACCCAAAATACAAGTAAAAGCTAGAATATCTAAGAAATTCTTGATGCTAGTTTCAATGTTTCATCTACTAGTTGTTTCAATCTAACTTTTACATCATCATCAGATATTTTATTATCATCAGCTGTATCAGCCATGATAAAAACAGGCCTAGGATTTGTGATTACATTGAAGTATGACATTAATTGAGTTAACAGAGTTTGAACATCAGTAAAACCACTATTACTAGCTGCAACAATAACTAATCCAGCTACCTTTCCTGCAGTTTTTTTGTAATCAATATACTCAAATAGATTTTTCAATGCAGAACTGAAAAATGAATTATAAATTGGAGTACCAACAATCCAGATATCAGCCTCAGTAATGTCTTTGATTGCTTCTTTAGTTTTATCACTAAAATTTCCATCTCCAGTATAGTAATCAATTCCACCGTCTGATAAATTGATTAATTTGACTTCTATCTCTTCTGAATTTGAATTATTAAGATACTCGGTAACATATTTCATGAAAATTTGTGTTTTAGCTATTTTTCTTGGACTAGCGGAAATTACAACAACCTTCATATGAGATTTTTTTTCTTAGTATATTTAAATTAAAATGATTACTGGATATTCTACACCCGAAGGAACAAAAAAGTTTGCAGAAAGGCAAAATGAAAGTACACAAAAAAATTACAAACTCGTTCAGAATCTTACACTATCCAATGTTGGAATTGGTACATATCTTGGAAATCCAGATAGTGAGACAGATTATTTGGTTCAGGATGCTGTTAAGAAATCTATTTTTAGTGGAGTTAATGTTATAGATTCAGCTATTAATTATCGTGCACAAAAGGCAGAACGTTCTGTAGGAAATGCAATAGCACAATTAATTGATAATAACGATATTTCTCGTGAGGAAATTTTTGTTAGCACAAAAAATGGATATGTTACAAATGACGGAGACATTAAGGAAGATTTAATGCAATACGTAATGAGGGAATATGGTAAACCAGGAATTGTAAAGGAAGGTGATATTTCTCCCGGTTATCATTGTATGACCTTACCATATCTAAACGATCAACTGGAAAGAAGTTTGAAAAATCTTGGATTAAGTTGTATTGATCTTATGTATTTGCATAATTCTGTCGAGGGACAAACACATATTTCTAGAGAGAAATTTTTAAAAAATCTTAGAGAAGTTTTTAATTTTTATGAAAAAAAACGTAAGGATGGTAAAATTAGATTCTATGGAATGGCAACGTGGGAATGCTTTAGAGTAACACCAGAAAATCCTTTGTTTCTACAATTATCAGAAGTCATGGATCTTGCTATTGAGGTGGGTGGAACAGAACATGGATTCAGGTTTATACAATTACCATTCAATCTAATGTTTGATCAAGCATATCTAACAAAAAATCATAATGTGAATGGAAAAACTATATCATTCCTTGAAGCAGCCCAGACATTCAATCTTGGTATATTTACAAGTGTTCCATTATTACAGGGCAAACTATTAACTGCGAATGTAATGCCAGAATTTGGAGATTATAGTACATCTGTTCGCCATTTACAATTTATCAGATCCACTCCAGGAGTAACTGCACCATTAATTGGTCAAAAATCAGAAGCACATGTAACTGAAAACATGCAAGTAATGAAAATACCACCACTATCAGAATTAGAATTTAATAATCTATTAAAAAAAATGGTTAATAGAAATTAAAAAAATTATTTTAGTCTTTGTCAATAAATTCATTGGCTTGTGGAGGATCAGGACTCAAACCTTTTCGTTTTCTAATATCTTGCAATAATGTTGCGCCTATTGATTTTGGTACTGGTGTCCACGCCTTAAAATGAGTATTCCATATTGCCTTACCAGCAGTTTGCCCTCTCATCTTCTCAGATATATCAAAAGTTTCAACAGCAGGTACTTCTCCAATAACAATACTGGCTGCCCCCTTTTGCTGCATATCAAGTACCTTTCCACGCTTACCCTGTAAAACACTTGATACATTACCAATTAGATCAGTTGGAACACGTACCTCAATTGCTAACATTGGTTCTAAAATCATTGGTTGAGCTGATAAAAATGCGCCCAAACATGCTCGCCTTGCTGCAGGACCTAATTGAGATAAACCTCTATGTGCTGTATCTTCATGTGGAACAAAGTGAGTGAATGTAAATTTACAGTTTCTGACTTGTTCCTTTGTAAGTCCACCCTCACTCATTACTTCCTCAAACCCAGACAAAATTGAATCGGTAGATTCATCTACAAATTGTACACCTTTGGTACCGTTAATCATTACATTTCCACGAGAATCAAATCTCATTACTTTCTTTGCAACATCCGGTTCCCAACCATGGTCACGAAGTATTTGTGCAGTTTCTTTTTTATCCTTCATTTCACTAAGCGTACCATCTCTACACATCTCAGCAATTTCAGGTTCCAAAGGTTGAACTGCCATGAAAATTTTATTGTGACGGTTAGGTGATTTTGCCATAACGGCATCAGATGAACCAAGAATGGTTTCTCTGTAATTAATTAATGGTTCAGATGTAATGATCTCAATTTTAGCATCTTTAATCAAATTCACTGCTACATCAAGATGTAACACACCCATTCCAGCCATGATTGTCTCACCAGTTTCTTCATCAATTTTAATGACAAGGTTTGGATCTTCTATTGTAAGTTTACGTAATGTTTCAACAAGCTGTGGAAGATCTTTTGGATGTTTTGGTTCTATTGCCATCTGAACTACTGGTTCAGAAACATACTTTGATGGTTCAAACAAACCAACATCCTTTACGCTAGAAACTGTTTGTCCAGCACGAGCCTCAGTCAGTCCCAAAAGTGCTGGTATATTTCCAGCTCCAAGCTCACCAACTTGTTCCCTAATATTTGACATGAAAAAGTTTACTGATTGTACTCTGCCCTCACGCTTTGTATCAATGATATTGATAGTTTGCCCATCTTTTATAGTTCCAGAGAATAAACGACCGATAGCAACAGGGCCAGCCGCAGGATCAATTGTCATATTTACAATCATCATTACAATCGGTCCGTTATCATCACAGCTCAGAATAGATTTTCCTATATCTGAGTCAAGGTCACCTTTCCAAATTTTTGGAATTCTATATTTTTGCGCAACATGTGGTGGTGGATGATGTTTTACAACCATTCCTAATACTGCATCAGCCAGAGGTGCTTTTTCAATCAGCTCTTCTAAGTTACCAGAATCTGAATATGCATCTATAACATCCTTGAAGGTTACACCTTTTTTCTTCATTATGTCAATATTGATTGCCCATCTATCTTTGGCTGATCCAAAAGTTACACTACCATCCTGAATGGAAACTTTCCACTTATCCTTATACTCCTCTTCAGCATACGTATCAATCAAATCGTTAAAGTTTGATACAACATTTGCAAGTGTTTCTTGCATTTTTTCAGGTGTCAATCTTAATTCTTTTATCAATCTATCAATTTTGTTGATGTATAATACAGGCCTAACTCTTTCTTCCAATGACATCCTAGTTACAGTTTCAGTTTGTGTCATAATTCCTTCTACAGCATCACATACTACCACTGAACCATCAATTGCTCTAAGACTTCTAATCACACGACCAGAAAAGTCAACGTGTCCAGGTGTATCAATCATATTTATGACATAATCATTTTCACCTTCTTGATAATGTAATGTAACATTTGCTTGAACAATGGTAATTCCTCTTTCTTGCTCAGCTTTCATAGAATCCATTGCAAGTGCAGAACCAGCAGATGCTGGTGAAATAATTCCGGAATGTGCTAAAAGACTATCACTCATTGTAGTTTTCCCATGATCAACATGAGCAATGACACCAAAATTTCTGATCTTATTTTTGTCACTGATAATTTTCATTACCTGTTCCGTTGATTTGTATTTAGCCATATTGCGATTCCAATTTGAACTGCTATTAAATCTTGTGAGAAAAAATTTGTTAGATCACTTTTCATTGATCCAAGTGTAACAAAAAATTTTATGTGACTTTTCTTTCTCACGTTCTATCATTTCGCCACATTTCTCACACCTAAACCAGTCACCCATATCTCAATACTAACTGAATATTATTTATATTCATTTTTTGGTGATAAATAATGGAAATTTCTGTTGGTCATACTCCAGATGCTGATGATGCATTCATGTTCTATGGTATGTTTACTGGAAAGGTAGCCACCCATGATTTTACAGTAAAACATGTGATCGAGGATATTGAAAATCTTAACCGCAAGGCAATGTCACCAAAACTTGATGTGACAGCTGTCTCTGTTCATGCTTGTGCGTATATACCTGAATATACAATTTTACGAAGTGGTGGAAGTTTTGGTATTGGCTATGGACCAATTGTCACAGCAACAAAAGAAATGACTATTGATGAACTTCAAAAAGCAAAGATTGCAATCCCAGGTAAAATGACCTCAGCGTTTTTACTTTTACAATTAATGATTGGTAAGTTTGATTATGTTGAAATGAATTTCAGTGATATACCAGCAGCTGTAAAAAATGGTGAAGTTGATGCTGGATTAGTTATTCATGAAACACAGTTATCATATTCAGATGAGGGCATTATCAAAGTTTTAGATACTGGTGAGTGGTGGAATGAAGCTACAAATGGTTTACCTGTTCCATTAGGAATCAATGTTATGAAAGATAGATTTGGGTTGGAAACTATCCAAAAATTTGATAAATTTTTACAGGAATCTATTGAGTTTGGTCTTAAGCATACTGATGATGCAATTGAATATGCAATGCAATATGCTAGAGGAAAACCTAAGGAGTTAGTCAAAAAATTTGTAAAAATGTACGTAAATGATGTGACGGTGAATATGGGTGAAAATGGTGAAATGTCTATCAAGAGACTTTTTGAATTGGCTAGAGAGAAAGATTTAGTTCCCAAGTTTAATCTGAAAATTGCATAATTTTCAAATTAATAAAAAATGGATAAATTATTCGCGGGTTTTATAACTAAAATATCAATATACTAATCATTGAAATCAAAATTAGATACTCAAAATATGTCGATCTATGATTTTGCTGGTCTTTTATCTATAATTGATGATGAATTAACCAAATAATCATTTAGAAGATCATTTTAGTCGAGATACTTATTAATAATTTTAAATTACTGCATTCATGAAATTATTTCTTGATTTTGAACTCTGTGATGAGTGTAAATCATTTATTGCCGAATTGTCATCTGAGGATTCGTTGCTCTTTGATGACATAGAGAGAAATGAAATTTCAGCAAAATTCATGCGACATCTTACATACAATCATCCAGAAGTAATCCAAGCAATAATTAAGGAAGTAAAAACTCAAAAACGAAAACCTGAATTTGATTTATACAAATAATCCTAACAAAATTATAGTATAACAAATTGAATAATTGATAAGTTGCTAATTGATAGGAGGATGCTCATTGGCGGTGTGATTATGGTTGCGATTGGAATTACAATTTCTTGGTATCTCACAGAATCGGCACCTATAGGTAAGGCTGATATGACTGAAGATGAAAAATTAAACCTAATACTAGCAGAACGTGAAAATTCTGATTACCGTTTACTATCTGGCATACTAATTGGATTTGGATTTTTATTGATACTGGTTAGTTTTGGTGCAAGACGAAAACGAAAAGGTGATGCTGAAAAAATTGAAAAAAAACCACCAGATATTTCTCCTGGTTATCCGTAAAATCAAAATTCTTTGATAGTATTAAAAAATGTATCACGTTGTACAGGTCTTCTCTTAATTTCTTTCACTAGTTGTACAAGATCTGAGAGTGATGAATCAGTTGGTTTACCAGCAGCACGATACACTTCTTCAGAGAATGCTGTTCCAACAAGATCATTACCTCCATGTGATAGTGCAATCTGCGCCAGTTTTTTCCCATCTGCAACCCAATAGACTGAAATATTGTTCAAATATCCAGATAGGATTAAACGTGATAAGGCAATCACTTTTAAATCATAAATCGACGAACATTCTTGATTTAACATATTTTTTTGTTCAAGTTCAGTATTTTCTAAACTAAACTTAAGTGGGATAAATGTTAAGAATCCACCTGTCTTTTGCTGTAAATTTCTAATCTTCAATAAATGATCAACAATATGTTCAGGTTTTTCTATGTGACCGTATAACATTGTAGCATTACTTTTGATGCCAAGATTATGAGCCTGTTCCATAGTGTCTAACCATTCTTGACCGCTACATTTTCCACGTGCTATTTTATCTCTTATTTCTGTATGGAATAATTCTGCACCACCTCCTGGTAACGAATCAAGTCCTGAATCCTTTAACCTAGATAATATCTCCTTTACAGAATTTTTTGTAATTTTAGAAAAAAAGAAAATTTCTGCTGCAGTGAACGCTTTGATTTTTAATTCAGGATGATTTTTTTTTATAACCCTCATCATTGATTCGTAATAATCCAAGGACAATTTTGGGTGAAATCCACCCACAATATGCATCTCGGTTGCACCCATAGACTTTGCAGATGATACCCTTGATTCAATTTGTTCTGTGGTTAATGTATACGCATCCTTATCATTCTCCTTTCTATAAAATGCGCATATTTGACAACTAGCAGCACAAACATTCGTATAATTCAGATATGATGATGATGTAAAAGTAACTTTATCACCAACAAATTTTTGACGTGTTGCATCAGCAACTGATCCAATCGTATATAGATCATTATATTCCATTAATTCAATTCCATCCTGCATACTCAAAGATTCACCAGCAATGACACGCTCTAAGGCTCTTGATTCACCAACTAGATTTTCTAGCATAATTTACATAAATTACATCTAAATAAATAAGTAGAGGAATACTGAAAAAATACAGTTGGTTCTACCATTAATTGATGAAAATAAACCAAAATGTTACCTATGCCATGAATTATTTGAAAATATGGAAAAATTAAAAACACATCTAGAATCTGCTCATAAAGAATTTTTTGAGAAATACGAAAACGATTATGCATGAATTTAGTTTAAGATTGTTAGATTAATCTATGATTTCATAATACATTTTGCAGTATCAATACTAACTTTTGCTAATTCAAATTCATTATCGATTGATAATGCTTTTTTAAAATATTTAATTGCAAGTTGAATATTTCCAATTTCGGCAGTACAAAGTCCTTTATACACTAATGCAACTGGGTTATCCACATCAATTTGTAATACCATATCATAGCAAGTTATGGCATCAGTGTATTTTTCTAATGTATGTAAAACTGAACCTTTGTTAATTAATGCACTTGTATTCTTTGGTTGAAGTTTTAAGACCTGATCATACATTGTCAATGCCTGATGATAAAGTCCTAAATTTTGTAATGTAACTCCGTAATCAATAATTACTCCAATATTGGTAGGTTCTATTTGTAAAATACTTTTATAAAATTTTAGTGCATGAGAATACTCCTCATCTTCAGACAATTGATTTGCCATTTCTAGCATATCTGATATTTTATGCTTCAATACATTCTAATGAAATTACAAAATAATAAATTCTAACTTGAGCCAATAATTGACAAAAGCTCACGAAAGTATAAACAGTGTAAAAATTTGATAGAAACTTATGCCTCTTGAATCAATTATTGAATTTATCTCCACATTAATGACAGATTATCTATATGTTGGGGTATTTCTTGCTGCGTTAATTGAAACAGTAATTCCACCAATACCAACTATGGCAGTTTTTCCAACAGCTGGATTTATTGCATCACAAAATGGTCTTGGATTACTTGAATTAATTTTTCTGGGAATTTTGGGTGGACTTGGTGCATCAATTGGTTCAACTGTAATCTATCTAATTGCACTAAAACTTGGTAGAACCGCATTACTGAAATATTTAAAATATGTCAAAGTTTCTGAAAAAAAACTAGTAAGGGTTGAAGAATGGTTTCAAAAATATGGTGATAAAGCAGTATTATTTGGTAGGATGATACCGGTATTTAGAGAAATGATTTCTATACCAGCTGGTTTACTAAAGATGAAACTTCCAAAATTTCTAGCATATACAATTTTGGGTTCTTGCAGTTGGAGTATGACATTGATTTTCATTGGTTACTATTTTGGAATCGCTGCTGTAGAATTTTTTTAAACTAACTATGATGAATGTTTATCACGTGGATCAATTTCCAAAGATTTGTTAAAACACTCGACTGCCTCATCGTATCGCCCAAGACTTCTTAATACAATACCCATCAAATTCCACAAATCTGGATCATTTTGATTTAATGATATGGCACGTTCAAATGAATTTAATGCATCTTCATATTGCCCATCTTCTAATTGTTTTTTCCCGGTTTTAGATAACTCATCAATTGATGTCAAATATGTCCCAACTAAATTATGTTGATTATCTATTTAACAAATTTACGACAATTACAATTAATCATGGTACATGTATCCTGATTTTTTATATGATCATAAGATAGATGACCACATTTATCATCCTTACAAACATATCGCTGAAGTTCCCGTCTAATTACTCCCTGTGCAATTTTATTGGCATCTTCTTTTGATGCACCTTTTTTATCCATATAGTAATGAACGATGTGGTTGTAAAGTCGCTCTGCATTGAAAGTTTTTTCTAAACTCACACCATATAAGGAACAAAAATATACTTAAATTTTCATAAAATTTTCTTATTTTTACGCCGATATCATGATTTTTTAGAAAAATGCTGATCATACATCTCTCTACGCTTTGGATTTGAAAGAACCTCATATGCCATGTTTATTTGAGCCATTTTCTTCTCTGCATCATCACCCTGCTTCCTATCTGGATGCCATTTTTTTGCTAGCCTTCTAAACTGAGTTTTTATCTCATCTTGATTGGCATCTTTTTGTATTTGTAAAGTTGCGTAATAATCTGGTAAATTTTTGCTTAACAGTGATTTCCTAAAATCTTCATCACTGAGTTTGTTTTTCCCTTCACGTTCAAAACTAACTTCATCACTCATCCATTCAGAATGATATTTTTCGTAATCTCGGTTCTTTTTTGATTCCCATTCACCAGTGTCATATTCAGTTTTTTTTCTACGTATAGAACCACGCGCAAGAAAAATCAGCACGCTAATAATTATAGCAGATGCTACAGCAAATACAATTAGCAGATGCTACAGCAAATACAATTATCATCTCAGATTCTGTAAAACTTTCTAATGTGTTATCTACTTTCATTGGGTTAATGTTATGTTCAGAATCATAGAAAAATTGTTCTATAATTTTTGACTCACCATGTGTTACAGATATGTTATAATGTCCACTACGATTTAACTCATAATCACCAATTATCATATCATATGTAAAATCTCCAACTGGTATTATGATAGTTTGATTTAATATGATTATTTCATCTGAATCAGTAATTATAACTTGTAGTGTGGTTTCAGTTGAAACGTTACCATAAATCACAATTTTATCATTGTCCGTAAATATAGGAAGATCTACTGACAGATTTACAGAATCAGCAAATGCATTAACAGGTATTAACAAGATCAAAATTATAGAAAAATATGCAATCACGGTGAATTTCATGGATATTTCAGTT
>LUMF01000061.1_pt1 | contig 20329 bp, 34 predicted proteins | sample 729701 | NCBI WGS metagenome assembly LUMF01 (sample SAMN03860270, study PRJNA289734) | marine metagenome | biome: seawater column; feature: ocean; material: water; isolation source: Red Sea water column Station 34 - depth 100m | place: Saudi Arabia: Red Sea | collected 2011-10-15 | depth 100 m | reverse complement strand
GGCTAGCTCTGACGGCAAAGTAAGGACAGTATCCTTTAATAAAGAAGGAAAAGTTTACGATGCGTGGCACAGTCACCAAGACCTAATAGGTAAGAGTATTGCCTATGTAAGAAATAAACACCCCGAAATGCAGCCGAGGGGGAATCAGACAATAAGATGGGAACAAGAAGAGAGCTTGGGGTACTACAACCCTGAAGATGTTGGTGAAGGAAAGAAGTATAAAAGTGTTGATGACATCCCCGCTGATGACCTTATACCTCCCACTAGATATTACGAGTGGGATGGTGGCGAGAAGAAGGAGGTGGCGCGGCAAACAGCACTGCAAGCAGACTTTACTGGAAAAGGTGACGTTGATCTTGCCCGTCAACAATGGGACTTTGAGAAGGAAACCTCACCGGAAAGAACAGAGTTCCTTCTGGGCCAACTTGAGCAGTACGGGCCTGAAGCAGCGAAGTTAGGCAGGCAGGTTCTTGAGTCAACTGACCCAACTGGTTTTGCTGCGCGTGAACTGCTTGGAAACCTAGCTCAATCCTATAAGCCAGCAGATGTGCCTGATGCTCCCGCGATGCAGGAGATAGGGGATGCGCCTGCTGCTGAAAGAATATCCGCACCACCTACACTACAGGAAGTGGCTTACACTCCTGAATACCAAAGGGCAGGTGAGTTAGGTGCGCTTGAGAGGGCACAGGATGCACCCCAATATCTTGAGTCAGAGTACGGGCCTTCTTACGAGAGAGCTGGTGAGCTCGGTGATCTACGTAGAGTTGGAGAAGCACCACAGTTTGCGGAGCTTGGAACTACTGGCCCACAAATGGAACGAGCCGCACAGATGGCTGCACTGGAAAGGTCGCAAGCTGCGCCTAGCTTGGAAAGGCTGGATGATATTCCACAGATGGAAATTGATCCTGACTCTCTTGGGGCTAGAAGGTTCGCTGAAGGTCAGTATCTTGACAGAGCACAGTCAGGACGCACGGCAGACTTGATGGCTGACGAGGCAAGAAGAATTGCCAGAACGAGGGCAGCAGCAACCGGAAACATTTTTGGAGGCGGGGCATTAATAGAAGAGGCTCGCGCAGTGAGGCAAGCTGAAGATGCAGGGCAACGTCAGGCTTTATCTGACTTAATTGGATTCCTGCAATCAGGGCAAAGTGCTGGAGATTATGAATCTCGCCTTGCCCAACAGAATCTAGCCAACCGCCTAATGGGCATCCAGCAGAGAACAGGAGCGGAGCAAGCAGAGTTTGGTATGGGACAGCAGGTTACAGAACAGCGTAATGTTGCTGCAATGCAGGAACGCGCTGACGAACTGGCCGCGCTTGGGCAGCGCAATCAAGCTGAACAACAGGAGTTCCAAAACTTACAAGCCGCACTTGACCAGCAGAACCAAGTAAGAGCGCAGCAATTCGCGGTGGATATGCAAGCTCAAGAGTTCAACACGCAACAAAGAATGCGTGAACGGGCAGATGAATTGGCAGCTATGGCTCAACGTAATCAGGCTGAAGAGTCCGAATACCAGAACTTGCTTCAGGGTTTGCAGCAGCAACAGAACGCCAGAACCGCAGGGTTCGGTATGCAACAGCAAGCTGTTGGGCAAAGGAATCAAGCTGCCGAAGCAGACTTTGCTAAACAACAATCGGCATTGGCGCAACGTAATCAAGCCAGACAACAATCCTTTGCTAATGCGATGCAAAGGACTGCTACGCAGCAACAAATGCAACAACAGCAGATGGCTAACTTGCAAAGCTTTAGTGGGTTAGCCCCTGTCAGTCAGCAGTTTGGTGGAATGGCTGGAGCGGGACAGGGTATGCAAACCACATTTAACCCAATCCAGTATCAACCGTCCAGCGCAGCGCAAATGATGCAGGGGCAACAGCAGTTGCAGGGCAACCTGTTTGGCACTCAATCACAGAACTGGGCGACACAAGCACAGATTGCTGCTCAACCGAGTGGATTTGGTCAGATACTAGGAACAGTAGCTGGAGGTTTTGCTGGAGGTGTGGGAGAGAAAGCCGGAGCAAAATGGTTTGGTGATAAATAAAACACAGGAGAATAAATTATGGCAAACTTTTGGGCAGGAGTAGGACAGGGCTTTTCACAAGGCTTTGAAAAGTCTTGGGACGCTTCAGCGAGACGCAGGGAGCGCAGGGAAGACAGAGAGCAAGCGTTGAAAGACAGGCAAGCCATCTGGGATAGAGAGAATGCAAGACGTGAGGAGGAGACGAGAGGGGAGATTGCAGCGTTATTAGGGGCAGAAGACTTGCCGTTAGGGGGAGGTGCAGACTATGTGCCAACAGATTTAGAAAGACGAATGCACAGCATTTCTCAAGCTAAAGCTCAACGCCTAATACGAGAAAAGGAGGAAAAAAGGATGCGTGATGCAGAGGCCATTGCCGCTGGTCAAGGCGCGGTTATTCCTCCGGTGGGAGTTCGCGCACCAGGAATGACTCCAGCAGACATTTTAAGATTGGGAGCAGAGCAAGAGAAAGCTGATAAAATTGCCGAGGATATAAGGAGAAATCAAGCGGCTATAGATTTAGAAAAAAGCAGACTTAATTTAGAAACAGGAGCAGAAACAGTAAAAGGCTTGAACGAAATAAAGAATGAAATAGCAGAGTTTGAGGGCCGTTTAGGAATTACAACGGGGGCAACACCCAGTGAAGGTTTGCAGATACCGACAGGCGGCGAGCAAGACATACGGAGGTATCACGGACAACTTAAAGAACAAGTTGAGGATTTGGATGCTATGCGTCCAACATTCCAAGCCCCAACAAAACCAACTCAAGATGACAGGGATAACGAAACACTACAAGATTTAGGCGAAGAGTTTGATACAGCCACGCCTGAACGACAGCTTCAAATTATCCGACAAGGACAGTTAATATTTTCTACAAGGCAAGACCCAATGCCTACGACTGAAGCAGTACGATCTTTCTTTGAATCCGGAAAACCTCCAGAGCAAGGAGAACCAGTTATACCTTTTAAAGAAACAGCAGAGGAAAGAGCGCAAAGGGAAAAACGGTTGTCCATGCTGAAAAACATGGATGACTTACTCCAAATCGCTGAAAAACAAGATTGGACGGGGTTGATACCTGGGTTGAAGTCTGAATTTTTTGATAAGATTCTACCCGCCGCAGGGTTAGATAAGTTCGCCAACATAAAGAGGTTAAAATACAGAAGTAAACTTGGGGCTAATGCTTACGCCATAGCTAGAGAGTTGCTGGATGAAAGCCGAATGACAGATGCAGACTTCCAGCATTTGCGGCGGTACACTCCAGAAGAGTGGATGGAGAAACCGGAGGTTTTGGCTAAACTACGTTCCTTAAATGAATTGGTTCGTGCCAAGTTGATGATTCAGGATAAAAGAGCGGGTAAAGCCCCACTCTTTTCCCTTTCTCCGGTTGAGTTTTTTAACCAGATGGATGTGCCAAACGAAAAGTTTAGCGGTGCAATCACAGTGCCTTCAGAGATTGCTCCAGCGGTTATTAGAAACTCACTAAACTTTCGGTACATTAACGGAAACGAAAGGTCTCCTGTTACTGCAAAATACATACAGGAATTATATAAAGATAATAAATTAAGCAGAGATAACGCAGCTTTATGGATTCATCAGTTGGGACTTAAATATAAATAAAAATGGCTCAAGATACTTTAACTAAAGAAAAGCAGCAGGATATATATGATTTCCTTGATCGGGGAAGTTCGCCCTCACGCGCAAACCTACTGAAGCAAGAGGCTCAAAAAACTGAACCTCTTACCACTCCAGAATCTATAGAGGCATTGGATGATGAGGATTTTCTGAAAAAAGTTCCCAGAATACCAAGGTCATACGATTTCCTTCTTCACTTTGGGGCAGATAAAATAGACAAACAAAATATATTATCACAAGTAAAGTATGGGGAGGATAATGTATTTTATAGTCCTAAACATGAAACGTTTATTGTAAGGGAACTAGATAAAGACACGGGAAAAGTTAAATACTTTCGTTCAGATGAAAAAGGGGTGACTTGGAGGGACTTTGAAGATGTTGCAATGGGCATCCCAGCCTTTACTCCTGAAATACTCACATCTATTGCCATAGCGTCAAAAATGCAAGCCGCCCGACCTCAACTGCCACAAACATGGGCTGGGTCTGCTGCCTTATTCGGGTTAAGCACCTTGGCAGGGGAAGTAGCAGGTGGGTTAAAGGACGCATCTATTAGACACTTTGGCCTAAAAACAGACCCCCGAACCAAAGAGATTGTCGGAAGACGAACCTTGAACACGCTTCTTGGTACGGTTGGGGGAATGGGGATAAACAGGGCTTTAAACATAAAGGCATTGGGAGGTTCAGGGAAGATGCCTTGGAAGGGGGCAACAGATAAAGAGAAGGCGTTGCTCAAGACACTTGGGCCAGACGAGTTAGCCACTCATAAACAATTAATGTCCCGTGAGGGAGTAGAAGCCCAGAAGAGATTGCAGGGGGCTGGATACCAAGTAGACCTTACTGCGGGAATGAAGACGCAAGACAAGGGCTTGGCAACCCTTGAAAGATTAACCGCAAAACACAGTGAGCGGGTTCCAGGTATTGAAAGACCGATTGAGAAAGTGAGGGAGACTCACCAGCGTGCAGGTCAAAAGATGCAAAAAGACCTCACTAAAGGAGGGGTGGATTACGAGAAGATAGGGCAAACTGCAAAAGCTGTTATTAGTAAAGAGGAGGAGGCGTTAAGGCGAGCGGCGCAAGCCGATGCAACTGCCGCTGCGGCTGAAGTGGGAGAGCAAGCGTCCGAGCTTGGGATTCAGAATATGCCTAAAGGCTACCAACCTTCAGAAGCAGGGGCGGGGTTGCGTGAGCAACTCTCTACGAGAGCCGAGGCTATGGCTGACGAAGTTTCTACGCTTTACAATGCGGTTGAAGATAAATTAGCCGAAAAAGGTGTAACTAATTTTGTCAAAGGCAATAACCTTGAAGAAGCTATTCTAAAATGGAGACAAAGCCTCCCATCTAAAGACGTATTAGAGACAATAGAAACCCCTGCTAGTAAAATTTTGAAAGCAGAAGGAGGAGGAATTGTCCCTGCAACTCCCGCTGCTAAAGATGTTATTAAAAAAGAGGTTTCCCTTGGGGTTTATGATGATGCAAGCAAGGTGGCAGATGATTGGCTTGCTATGGCTCAAAAAGAAGGTGGGCAAACTTTATCACAAGCCCAAATGAACATAAGAGCCATAGGGGAAAAGCTCCGTGCCGGAAGTTCCGAAACAGGATCAACTCCAATAGATAAACAAGCGTTAAATAAGTTTTTGCGAGCAGCAAAGCAGGACTTGAAAGAGTCCTTCCATGCTCTCAAGATAAAAGATGCAAAACTCTCAACGATGTGGGACGAGGCAAACGCAGCCCACCGACTAAAAGTTGAAGCGTTAAATTCCTCACCTTTCTTTCAGAAAGCCTTAAAAACCGGAAGACAAGGGGGGGCTGAAGTAAACCCACGGACATTAATTTCAGACCTTGCTTCTGGAAAAGGAAACACTGGTGACTTGCGTCTGGTTAAAGAAATGATCTTAAAAGACCCTGACGGGGTAGCAAGCTGGAACCAGTTAAGGGGTGCGGTTGTAGATGATTTAATTGGAAAACCAATCACCATTTACAGGTCACTAGAAGAACCTTTAACGCTTTCTTCAGGTAAAATCATCCCCAAAGGTCAGTCAGTTGAGGTGGTCGATATGGACAAGCTCGCCAAGCAAATGGCAAGGTTGGATGATGAATTTTTGCGCGAACTCTTTTCTGATCCTTCAGGCAAGAAAGTGGCCAGTATAAAGGGGATGCTTAAAGATTGGGAGGTTATTTCCAAATCCAAAGGCAATGTGGGATTATCTAATGGAATGGATAAAGGCACATTAGATGACATCTGGCGTGAGCTTGACTCCACAAAGAACGTGTCAGCCGCCAGAAAGCGATTTAAGGACGCTATAAGAGCCGAGTATAAAAGGCGCGATGAATACATAGATTTGATTGGGAAAAACTGGAGGAACAATGACTATGAACTGATTGCCTCAAACCCAGAGCAGTTTGTAGATGAAATACTTCTTTCAAATAAACCATCCCATCAAAGATTAGGACGGGAAGTTTTCGCTAAACTTCCCCAAGATGTGCAAGACCAAGTTAGGAGTGGGATTGTAGACAGGATATTCATTAATTCATACGCCACTCTTGCTAATCCAGCATCTAGAACAAAAGCTGGCGGGCTAATAGAAGGTAAAAAGTTTGTAGAAAATGTTTATGGCGATGAAGGAAGAAGAAAAGTTATTCGGGAGATGCTTGGCGAAGACACTGCCAATTTATTAGATGATCTGGCGGTTATATTTAAGACAGATGAATCTTATAGGGAGTTAACAGGGCAAGCTGGAGGGTTTTCCGTTGAAACGCAAATGGCGTCAGGAGATATTAAAGGTTTATTATCCACTGCTGGGGTAGCACGGGCGTTATTCCTGCGTCCGATTCAAAAGCTCATCAGCGCAGGGGCCGGAAACCGAACGAGGCTTGAACAGCTTTATGCGATTAAATATGGAGTCCAAAGCCCTTGGCTTAAAAAGAAAATGAAAATGTCTGCTGCATTAGGTTTAGTGGGCGGCGAGAAAGCAGCAGAAGAAATATTGGAATTATCTAATTTAATGTTTGAAGCTGGGTTAGAAGCTAAAAATCAAGGAATAGACAGTAGCCTTATTGGGGGAGGAGAAACCCCCTCCCGTGAAGATATTGAGAAATGGTTGGACGAACAGAAAGACTAATCCCGACCAATAATGAACCTACACATATCCACAAAAGTCCTCTCCTTGGCCTTGGGACGCGCTTTGCGCTCTATCTGGAGCACAGCGTCCTCTACAGCCCTACGGACGAATGTAGAGCGTGTCATGCCGCATCTCTTGGCTATATCGGCAAATTGCTCGGCTTCCTTGGTGTTTAGACGCAGTGAAATGAATACGTCTTGGACTTCTGATTTTTTAATGCGGGGGCGACCCCTTTTAGCCTTGGCTTTCATAGGTAAGGAACTTACTGACAATGTGACACAATAAACAAGTAAAATCTTTCGGGTGGAGGGATTATATCAAAGCAAAATGGGAAAAATTTGTAGCGTTCGGTGACGCTCATGGGGATATGGCTTGCCGAGAGTCCATTGCGGCTCTTGAAAGGCATATCAAGGACTTCAAGCCGGATCACCGCATCTGTCTGGGCGATATGTTTGACCTACGCGCATTACGCAAGGGTATAGGGCGTGAGGAAAGCGATGCCTACGACGATTTGGTTAGCGACATGACCGCTGGCTATATGTGGCTGGATCGTCTCAAACCAACAGTATTTCTAAATGGGAACCATGAACATAGATTATACCGCGTTGCGGAAGAGGCAGCGAACGGCCTCGTTCGCGAGTACGCCAAAGATGGGGTTAAAAAATTGGAAACGCATTTACGCAAAATGGGCTGCAAAGTCTATCCGTACCATTACGACAAGGGAGTCCACGCTATCGGAAAAGTCAGGTTCGTCCACGGATACGTAGCCAGCGTTCATGCTGTTAAGCATACAACTGAAGTGTATTCTCCTCCTGGGGGTGCAACCGTGATGGGACACCTCCACCGAATAGAGGCCGTACACGCCGTCCGTCACGGAGGCGCACAGGGATATAGCGGTGGTTGCCTCGCGTCGATCCCTGCGCTGACGTATGCTTCCCTTCGCCATGCAACCATGCGTTGGGCCAACGGATGGCTGTATGGCCTCATTAACACAGCCAAGGGAGCGGGAGGAGGTTTCAAAATATGGCAGGCGGAAAAGATAGACGATGTGTGGATGCATCCCTAGCGTCCCGCGATAAGGAATTAGCGGCTTGGGCGAGAGCAATGGCCGATGCCAGAGACGGGCTAGATAAGGTTCCTGACGGGTGGTACGACAGCGATGTCATGGCAGAGAGGTTGGGCATGAGCAGGGGTTCCATGACCCCTCACTTACGGAGGCTAATTGAGCAAGGCAAGGCAGAGAAAAAGACTTTCTATATTTCAAGAGGAAAAGACGGGCGGCGATACAAAAAGAACCATTACAGATTGCTTTGAAAAGGATACCTAAAAGTTACATCAATAGGCGTTGCTCCATTACTTGGGACGATCCCACTGGGCACATCGGCTCGGAGCTTTCGGAAGTGGGTTTAGCGGAGTGTACTTCGGAGGGAATTTTAGTTGCAATGGACGATGAGAAATTGATTTTGCAAACGAGTATTTACACTGGGTCAAAGTGCGGTGACTACACTTGCATTCATATTGGCCTAGTGAAAAACTGCCTACTTCTGGAGCCTAGTGGAATTAAAAGGAGCGGCAAAAAATGATAAGTGTTCTCGTTTTCCCGCAATTTCAGAGCTTTAAAGAACACTCGTTTACTTTAGCAAACTAGCGCATTCAACCACTCTGCCACCTCTCCGTTATTAATTATAGCCCTGTTTTTGTGGGCTTAAAATGCTATTTACAAGGGGGATACCCTTGTTGTATAAAATCCCTCTACTGGCGGGAAATGGAGCCGATTGGATAGATTTATCAGTCAAACTGATCGGCACTAAACTGACAAAAAACTTTCCAGTAAATGAAAGACCAAGACCATGACAATTAATGAAGTAAAATATATGGGCAAACCGGCGTGGAGAGTCTACGCAACCTTGAACACTGGCCCTCACCGCAAGTTCTTTACCATTGATCCAGATAACCCTGAAGAGGCTCATAACAAGGCAAAGGAATACGCCAGAAACCTTGAGAGCCGCAAGGATCAAATTGCCGCCTCAATTCTCTCCCTCCCCCAAGGAGAACAGGCGTTGGTTTTGGAGGCTTACAAGAAAGCCACTGACGCAGGAATTAACCTTTATGAAGCAGTCTCCTTTTACCTGCTTAATAACCAAGGTTCTGCTGATAAAATTGAGCCATTGGTGGTGGAGTATCTTAATGACCGAAAATTCGGCTTGAACGGCTCAAGGCAGCTACGACCAGACAGCTACGGGAACGTGGAACGGGAGTGCAACAAGTTCAAGGATTTGCACGGGGAAAAGGAAGTGCGGGAAATTAGCGTTTCACTGGTGAGGGACTTTATCTTTCGGGAGGAAAACAGTGGTGCAGCTATTAACACCCTGAAGTGTGCGAAGACGGACATCTCCGGATTCTTTAAGTGGCTGGTCAATCGGGAGCTAATGGTTAGCAACCCTTGCTCTAAAATCCAAATGGACGGAGGCAAACGTAAAAAGATTACCTACCTCAACGCCGATCAGGTCAAAAAGCTCTTGCAGTCTTGTTTAAAGATTGATCCAAGGTTTGCAGTGAATCAAGCAATCCAATTCTTTGCCGGATTGCGCGTAGGAGAGATAACCGGACAGCAGGATTGTGCTGGGTTAAGTTGGGAGGATGTTAGAACCGATAAAGGGTCATTGGAGGTTATTGAAAGTAAAGACTCCCGCGTTGCGGACGGAGAGCTTGATACAGTTACCCGCAGTGTGCCTATACACCCCACCCTCATGGCTTGGCTGGAGTTAGGGGGCGACCTGTTCCCCACGTTCAATGAGCGCGGGAAAGGTTATGACTATCGGATTACTAAAATTAAATTAGCCGCAGACTTGGGTAGCTTGGGGCAATGGGACTGGGGCCGCTCCATCGCAAGACACACCTTTGCCACCATGCACGTTGGCGCATACCAGGAACCGGAGAGCACAAGGTATATGATGGGTCATGAGGACGGCTCTAAAGTTTTCAAAAAACATTATGACGGGCGCGTGGATAAGGCAGAAGCCGAAAAGGGGGGGGGGGGGGGGGGTAGAATTCCATTCAGTCAACCACTGGTTCACCTTGTATATTTTAGGTGTCACTATTAATATAGTGTCAGTAAAGCATAATTAGTTTTTGACCCTGAAGGGAACAGGCAGGAGCGCAGTGGACTAAAGAGGAACAGGGTAAAGAAACCTGTTGCCGCAAGAATTAAAACTGAAGTAAAGGAAAGAAATGTATCTCACTTATAGCGATTTAGCGGAAAGATTTGGGGTCAGCCTGAAGACTATCCAGAAGCTAGTACGGGAAAAGAAAATCAAATGCGTTAAGATTGCGGGGTGTCGGCGGTTTCGCAAGCAGGACGTTGAAGAGTATGAGAAAAGGCTACTATGGCCGACGATGAATTAAAAGTCCTGCGCTCACGCGAAACCGAGTACGGCATTGAGCTTGATAGCATGATGAACAAGGCACAGGTAGCTGATCTGTTGGGGGTGTGTATAAGGAGCGTTGAACTGTATGTGCAGCACGGTTGGCTGGATTGTTACAAACTGGGAGATCATCAAAGGAGTCGCGTGGTTTTTAGCCCAAAGCAAGTAGACGAATTTTTGTTCAACAAATTGAAAAGGAAAAAACTAAAGCAAGACCGTGCCAAAGGACTACCTGCCAATGCAACTTATAGCCCTACCCGTGCCGAGAGTAGGTGAATGTGGAATATGTGATATGAATCAAGCCGTAATAGTTTCAGCCGATAACAGCACACGGAGTTATATCTGCCTCGCTTGCACAAACGAGGCTTTAAGGCTTGAGAAATTCCTATGCGTAAACGGCCCACGCTTTGGTTTACGCCATCCCTTCCCGAATGAAATCCCCTTTAACCGAATTTAATTATGAAAGAAACTATTGAAGAACCTAAAAGCCGATCAAGTCTGGTAAAGGCTTTATCAGAATTTCAGTCAAATTGCCAACCTGCCAGAAAGAATAAAGACCAATCTTTTTACAAAGACAAAGACGGGAACGCCTCAAAGTACGCAGACATAAACGCGATCATTGAGGCAACAAAAAAACCGCTTACTGATGCGGGGTTAGCTTTTACAGTTGTTCCTGATTTTACCATTGAGAAACTAAAGTCGGTTCGCACCATAACTCATGCCGATGGAAGGGTGGAGACGGTTGAAAAGGAAGAGGCAAAAGTGTTTGAGTTTACCCGAGCAATCCTAATGTGTGGTGACACATGGATTGAGGGCAAGCAAACAATAAAAACAGGAGCTAAATCCCCCGAAGACCCCCAAGCAGTTGGGGGAGGAATGACCTTCAATAGAAGGTATATGCAACAGTGTATGCTAAACACCATGCTTGCTGATAAAGAAGACGACGATGCTGAAAAACTTCAAGACCGACCCGACAAGAAGGATTCTCCGAAGAGGGCTGTTAAAGCCAAAGTCCCTGCCAAAGCGGAAGGTGATCTACTGTGAGTGAGAGGGGAAACTCACCTTCCGCGTCTGCCATGGAGCAGATCGCGCTGTGTCCTGGTAGCCATCAGGCACAGCGTGGTCTGCCCGATACCACCAGCAAAGCCGCGCATCGGGGAACCATGATTCACCTACTGCTGGAGCTTAATAAAAAAGATTTTGAATGCGCTATTGAGTTGGCGGCAAAGCGCGACCAACTGATTGATCAGATATTTCCCACTGGCCGGAAAATGACAATGAAGGAGCAACGGTTATGGCTGAAATAAGGTTTTCAGGCCAAGCCGATCACATTGTAACACAAGGTGATGTTGGTTTGATAATCGACTACAAGACCGGAACATTTCCTGTAACCCCTGCCAGCGAAAACCTTCAGCTAATGGCCTTGGCGGTGCTTCTGAAGGCCAATAAACCGAAGCTGACCACTATCTACGCTGCGATCCTCCAGCCTACCTATGAGCCTGAACTTGTGTGCTACGACGAAGCCGCACTAGCCGATGCTAGGGAGCATATTGAAGGTCTTTTGGAAAAGGCAAACGCGGAGGATGCGCCCCGCATTGGAGGCGATAAGCAATGTCATTTCTGCAAAGCAACGGAGGGCTGTGATGAAGCATTTTGATGAAACGTGGGAGGAGTTTTGTCTGCGATCAAAGCGAATAATTTTAGTGGGCATAGCAAGAGGATGGATTTACCCAGAATTACATAACCCAAAAAACAAACATGGAACCCAAAAAAACAAAGAAAATCGGAAAAGGAACAATCTTCTTCAATCACGACGCATCGGAGAAAGCACCGAGGTACAAGGCAAGGATAGAGATGGATGAAGGAGGGGTTTATGAAATCCCTCTTTGGTTCAATGGCACTGCCGGACAAGAAGGATTTAGGATCGGACTAAACATTGAAGAAGTCCTTAACCCCCAATCAAGAACGCAAAAGCCAATAAGCGCAGAGGAAGCTAAAGAAGGTTGGCAGAAAGTGAAGGCTGAACTTGCCGAAGGTGAAACCCCCAAAGAAGAGGATGACGTTCCGTTTTAAAATGTCCTTTGACTCTTACACTTTTATGCTGCGACCAATCCATGAACGAATCAACTCCCACTGGGTGCGGGGTTGTTTCGGTGAGGAATGGGAGGAGTCTTTTAGGCAGAGGGATTTGATGAAGGACTCGGAGTTTACTGGGGTCTTTAATAACAAAATTGTTAAGCACCACTCCCTGCGAAACGAGTGGGACGTTGCTAATGCAGCCAGACTACAGCGTGAGCCGATGGGGAGAATCTTGGATGGTGTTGATGGTTGGGTATGGACAACCAACAAGCCCAAGTACCGAGTCTCTAAACTTGAAGGCATTGACCTAAACAAGGTCAAGTTAGCCGTGGCGAAGTACGCCACCCCCGGCCCCCACCCCGGCCCAAACCGATCCTCGCCCAAGCAAAAGGAGTTGCAAAGGCGCAGAAAGGTTAAGCCCAAGCGCAGAGAGAAGAGCCTCGTCCCAGTTACTCGCCCGAAGGTGGAGATCAGTCCTTACGCGCCGCTTGAAGATCACCTTGAGGGGTACATCAAGAAGGAGGTGAAGAACAGGAAAGTGCCTCAACCGGAAGTGGTCACTGCCACCAAGGTATTGATTGAGCAGCGGGTTGAGGAGTTCAGGGAGCAAGCGAAGTCACTGGCGGAGCTTGAGGATGCTAAAGAGTGGCGGATTAAAATGCACAACGCATTGGAAGCCCTGCTCAAAACCGGACGAGTCCATGAATTTATTAATTAGACCAGCGCATTGCCCTACATCGGTACACCTCCTTGGCATCCTAGTACCACCGCAGTGCGTCTGGTCTGTTTTTTAGATGAATGAACAACGAACACACATTGACCTCTTCAGCGGGATTGGAGCGTGGAGTATCGCCGCAGAGCGAACCGGAAAGTTCCGAACAGTTGGATTTGCTGAAACTGCCGAATACCCCAGCGCAGTCCTCAAGCGTCACTGGCCCCATGTCCCAAACTACGGGGACATCCGAAAAGTCACGTTTAAGAAAACAGGGTTTACAGACCTCTGCACCGCATCCCCACCCTGTCAGCCCTATTCAAAGTCAAATCTTCAACGAGGCAACCAATCAGATAACCGCATACTCTGGCGAGAGTTGTCTACAGTTATTGAAGACATCCGGCCCAGTTGGTTCGTTGGTGAGGAAGTTAGTGAGTTCGCCCACTTTCATCTCGACGATTTTTTCACTGCGTTGGAAACCGTTGGCTACCAAACAGGGGCGGTTGTACTTCCAGCTTGTGCCTACGGAGATTGCCCCCACCGAAGGGATAGACTGTGGTTCTTCGCGCACTTGGCCGACTCCGACAACCCGCGACTACAAGGACACCGGAAATTTAGAAAACGTACCCGAAAAGGGACTGCTTGGGAGAGTCTTCCAGAACACCTTTGGGACGAGGCTCCAGCCAGAGTTCTCCGAGTGGTTAATGGGTTTACCAATTGGGCACACCGTACTGAACGGATTCAAGCCATCGGCAACTCAATCTCCTCCCCCCTCGCCCACCAAATCTTAAAACTAATATGAAAATGAAAACTGAATTGAAACCTGAAGATGAAGAAATGATGCGTCAGATTGTAGAGCTAGTTTCCGAACAAACGTACATACCAGTCAAAGACATTCTGGGGAAGTCGCGCCGAGAAGATCGGGTGGACGCTCGTCATTTAGCATGGTTCTTCACGGTCAAGCACAGCGGCCTGCCGCTAATAGTGGTAGCTAAATATTTCCAAGTTCAACACTCGGCCATTGTTTATGCGCTGAAGAATGTTGCTTACCGCGTCTTGCTTCATAAGAACAAAAAAATGGAACGCGATATGCGTTTTATAGCCCAAGAGTTGAAGTGTCCCGAAATAACAGAAGAGTTGGAGGTCGTTTGAGTGCCGATACGGATAGAGATAGAAGAGAGAGTGCCGAGCCTAAATCTGCTCTTTGGATTGAACCCGTGGAGTCGGAAGAAGTTGAAGGAGAAAACTTTCGTCGCAGTCGCATCCGCATTACGAGCCGAAGGGTCAGACTGCTCGACCCAGATAACCTCTGCTGCAAATACATTATTGACGCGCTGCGCTACTGCAAAGTCATCAAAGACGACACAACGAAAGAAATTGAAGTCTACATCAAGCAAGAAAAAGTCAAGAAGCGCAAAGAAGAGAAAACGGTCATAGAGGTGGAATGAAATACGACTTTGCAGAATGGAAAGTTCACTTTGAAGCACCTGACAATCAGTGCCCAGAGTGCGGAGAGTTAAGAGAGTACGACAAGGGTAGCACCTTACTGCCTTGTGAGAGTTGCGGCTACGGAAGCCCAGATGAAAAAACACAAACCAGGAACAATTGAAGCATGGGAAAGAATAGCAAGAAAGGTTCTGGCGATGCCGGACAAGGAAGTGAGCCGGAGCGAAGTGGACAGTGTGCTGATCGGGATAACCCAGAGCCAAGACCGTTGGTTGAAGTCCACATTGACGGAGAAACGCAAACGAGCGTGGACAGCAGCAGCCAGTACGAAACAATAGACACGTATCACAAAGGGTTCCAGCGGGGTTACAGACTGGGCTACAAGCAAATGAAAGACTTTTATGAAAAGAAAATGGAAGTGCTGGAGTTACAATTAAAACATTTCAAGGAGTTAGCCAAGAGATGAACCTAATAAACCGAACAAAAGCTAAACAGTACATTTTAAACAAGGCCCACAAAATGGGCCGGACAAAGTTTAGCCAAGTTTCCATGAAAGAAATGGAACCAAAAATGCAAGCAGCATTGGACAGGTGGCTGAACGATTACCTTCACAGACTGCCGAGCATCGGAAAGACAATCAAATGAGTGAGGCAGACAAACATAAATTTTACGGGGTGGGCCGTAAAGACAAGCTTCCCACAGCTTCCGCCTCCGAAGTTGGAGACTTTTTCCTTCGCGAAGGGAGTTCCGAATTTAGCCGTAGGATGAGCACGGGGAACGGTGCTACTTACAAGCGTCCAATGGACTACAGAAAGCTAAAACGGAAGCTGGAGCGGGAGCGTCAAGCTGAAGCTCGGAAAGCCGCCAGAAAGAAGAAGAAATGATAAACCAACTATTAAATCAAGAGGTGCGGGTTAAAATAGGCTCATTTAGGGGCCAAACAGGAGTCGTTACGGACATCATGGCTGACGGCCAAAGTCTTGACATCAAGTTATCAAACGGTAAGTGCGTCTTTCTTGACCAATCATTTGTGGAAGAAATCCAAGAGCGCACAAGCTACCCAAAAACACCTCAAAGTCTGGGGCCAATAGCTAACAGTGTAGTCAAAAGCACGTTATGAAGGACGGCACTCTCGGCTTGGTGTTTGAGTTTCTGGTGATAGCACTAATGCTGTACCTAATTTCCCGTTTGTTGGGGTTTGTTTAATGAAAGACCAAGAAGTAGCAGAGCGCGATCATGCGCGTTTTATAGAGCATCTGGACGCTAGTAATCCAGCGGTGTTTCAGTGCGCCAAGTTCTTCTATGACAAGGGGATTCAGGTTGCTATTAGCCCCATGAGCAAGTCCAAGGGCTACAATGACCGCATGGATCACACTGATGACGGGGATTTATATATCCAGCAAAGAATAGAAGTAAAAGGACTGTCCAGAGACTTCACAGATGGCTCAGATTGGCCCTTTGGGGCCGAGTTTATTGTCTGCGCGGCACATTCCTATGACCGAGCGAAGCCGAAGCCCTATGCGTACATGATTTTGAACCGTAACCGCACCCACGTTGCCATTGTTTACGGCAAAAGCCGCCCCCAGTGGACTACTAAACGCATTAAAGACGGACGCTATGAGGATATGACCCAAGAGTTCTATTTATGCCCCCTTGAACACGTTGATTTTAGACAATTATGAAAGAAGACAAAGACCGATTATTTCAGTTTCCATTCTATCCGGCTGACTTCCTGGTAAGCACCATGCTAATGAAACCTGACCAGCGCGGAGCATATATTACCCTGCTTTGCCATGCGTGGATTGAGGACGGTTTAGAGGATAATGAAGAGACTTTATGTGCCATGAGTGGACTCAAACCAGCGCGATTGAAAGAAGTTTTGAAGCGATTTGCACGCGATTCTGATGGAAAACTGCGTCAACCGCGAATGGAAAGGGTGCGCGATGAAATTAAGGTACTTCGGGACAAAAGAGCAAAAGCTGGTAGGAAAGGTGCAGAAGCTAAATGGCAATCGCATAGCAAAGCCACCGATTTGCCAATGGCAAAACGATGCGATTTGATGGCAAGTAAAACAAAACAAAACAAAGCAAAACAAAGCCCCCCTATATCCCCCCGTGATTTTGAAACCAAAACCCTTTCCACTGCTGACCGGATAGGCATGGAAAAGTCCCTTGTCCTCATCAGCGAAGAAATCAAAACCATCCTCAACAAAGCCGGACGCAACGCCATGCAAGAAGTCATCTCTTGGGGTTCCCCTGATGATCCTGAAAGGCTCAAGGGCTTGCGGGCGAGTGATACAGTGGCGGGCGGGCAATTAGGATGCGTTAGAGGGGCGTTTAAGGGCTAATTTCCTTTTAGGAGATTATTGGCTTCTTTCAGGCTTGTGGCGTTTACAGTTTTATTGTGGAGGGTTTCCGATTCGCACTCGCCATCCGCGTCATATTTGTTTTTATCAACCTCTACACTGATTGAATCCATGTTAGCGTGGGTGTTATACTTCCATTCGGACACTAGTTCTTCCAATAAGTCTTTTTCCGTTGGTGGTTCATTGCCTTCCCAATCCCACCTCCTATCTTCCCAAGTTTTCGGGAAGGGGTGCAAAAAGGTAAAGTGGATTGAAATTGAATAGGGTTGCCTAGTCTCTATTTCCGCGTCAGTTTTCTTGGTTTTCATTATTCAGCCTTTCACCCAGAAAGGGCCGCCAGCTTGCGCCAGCGACCCACTAGGACATTCCCCCAGGAACGGGGGAAAGGGGTTAATCTTCGTCCGGCTCAATCCAGCCTAATTGAATTGCTGCTTTTCGGACTTCTGTTAATTTTTCAATAGCTTGATGCCCATAAATTTCTTCTTTTTTAAGAAACTCTAAAGCCTCGTTTTTTGAGAGTTCTTCGTAGGTATGCAAGTCTCTGCCGATCCATTCTAGACGGTCTGCAAGGTCTGGGTTTGGTTCTTCTAATTCAAAAGCCGTTATTTCCTCGACCCACGCAATGAATTCGGTTCTCGACCCGAATGCGAACGCTTGCGCTCGCCGTTGTGAAGGGACTTCTACAAATATAATGCCGTCGTCAATTTCAGTCTTGGTTTTCATAAGTTTATTTTAATTGGTTTTTTGGTTTTGGTTAAAGGGGATTTGTACGCGATATAGTCGCAAACATCCTCCCCTAGATTTGTTGCGTCATTGCGCAAAGAAAAGTATTGCTCCCCGCAATCTACAAAATGCGGATTGCCTTCGCTTTCCAGCCATGCGTCAATTTCTAGTTGCTGCCTTGTTCCCGCGTCTGGATCATCGGGCGTGTTTGCAATGTCAAAACCGCTAGCGTCACCGTTGATTAGGTAGCTCGCCCAGTAAGCTGGCAATTTGTATTCAATAGTTTCAATATTCATAATTCTAATAGGTTAAAGTTGATAAATTTTTCCATCGTCGCCCGTGTATAGTTCAACATTGCCAAAGGATTCAGAAGCAACGGTCAAACGCTCGCCAAGCTCGCCAAGTCCTCTATCCCAAAAGCCCGCGCCATGACCGCAACGGGTTAACCAAAAGTCATGGCCCGCGCAATCGGCAGCGGTATAGTCTGCATCAATAGGGATTGCCCGCTTGTCCTTATATTCCCACAAATCATCATTGCATTGATCAAAAAACTTTTGGCAATCGCTTTCCATTGTCGCCCGCGTTTCTTGCGGCAAATCTTCCGGCGCATGGGTTGCGTCCAAAGGTTCGCCTTGTTCGTCCGTGCTACTCCAAAGCGCGGCGGTCATGTATCCCCGCGTAAAATCTTTTATATTCATAATTCTGTTACTCTCCCAAATCCATTTTCACTAATTTTTGACAGTCAATAGGCAAGTCATCAAATGTAACGCGCTTCCCATTGTGCTTTCCTATCATACCTGAAGTCATTTGACCAAAGCCGTCTGGCCTAAATGGGTGTTCACTCATGGCGCGGGCCGTGTAATACCCGTTTGTGTTATATTCGCGGTAATAAACCGTGAAACGGTCAAGGTGTTTTTCACCAAGATCATATATAGCTCTGATTTTCATAATTCTAATAGGTTTAGTTTTTTGCTTGGGAGTAGAGTTTTTGCAATCTTGCGCGGGCTTTCAGTAGCGCGGGCCTTGTGATTTGCAACGTGCGCAAGTCATACCCGAACGGCTGGTAGCCATCATGCGCGGTAGCGCGGGCAAATAGTTTGCGCCATACTCTGGTAATTTGTTTTTTATTCATGATTCTAATAGGTTAAGTTTTGTTCCTGGTGGAATATACGTTGGCCAGTTGGGCTGGTGATATGGTAAATGGCCCTTGTGCGGGGATCATAAGCGCAAAGCTCGCCGCGCCGGATTGAATAGCCAGATTCCACGCAACGGCTAATAAATCGGGCTTTGATGATCCGTGCGTCCGTAATGGTTTTAAATCGGGTTATCATGCGCTTGCCTCCTTGCAAATCCAAACAGTTCCGGCCACAATTCCATGTTCTGGATACTTCGCCCACGGTGGACACTTGGGGCAGACGTTCACACGGCCCCAACTGTACGTTTCACCATAGTGATTGGTTTGCTGGCGTTTTTCATAGCCGCAACGCTTGCAAGCGTAATTTTTCCAAGTCGCTTTTGCGGAATTCATTATTTCGCCTCCCTGTTTTCATTGTGCCAATCAATTTGCGCTTGAATGGCTTTTGTAACCTTGACTTGTTGTTTCTTGGGTAATGCTTTCCATGCCTTTACCGCGTAGGACTGCGGGCAGTTATGGTCAAAAAGCGCAACGTGTTGCGCCAACCAAGCACAGCGATTCATTCTTTTGTTTTGGGCAATCTCGTTTGCAATTTTGCCAACCCAAAACCCATAATTTTGGGCAAGGATTAGATTGACCGAATTTGCCAACCATTCCGCGTCATTCAGCTTGGCCGCATAATCGGCCATTGCCTCCCGTTTTACTGCTACGGGTTGCGCGTTGATTTGTTTTAGTTAAATATAATCGTCTTGGATTGACCAAGGCCCAGTAGGACTCCAGTCAATTTCCTCAATATCGTGAGTTTCCCAGAATTCATCCGAATTATTGCGAGCTTCAACCCAGTCAATTTGTTCCAATGGCTTTCCGGCATCTTTTGCGCCCTGAATAATCCATTCACGCTCCAAGTGGTTAAGATAGTTTTGAGCTTGCCACTTTTGGTCAAAGGTTTTTTCCAGCGTCTTATTCGTTTCGCTGGTTGCTTTATATTTGAATATGTTAAAGCTCATATTATGCCGCTAGTTGAATTAATAACGCGGCGCAAGATGCGCCTTGAATCACAATCTTATTTGCCGTGATCTTGACGGTAACCTTTTCAAAGCCTTGCAAGGTTTTGCCAACGTAATCGCCGCAAATGTCAATCACTGGCCTATTCTCGCCGCCAGCAATCTTTAAAGGCCCGTTTTCATCCCTGACAAGCTCCCAACCATTGGCCGTTTCAATGCGCTTGTAACGCACGCCTTTATTCCATGCTTCATCAGCAAGGCTTTTACCTTCAATCCAAACGCGTTTATTACCGCGATTGCTTCCAATGTTTCTGGTGATTTCTTTCATATTATTATCCTAGTTTTAATTAGTGCTTAATCGCACAATTCCGCCCTCCCAATGGAAGGGCAGATTGTAAGATTAATAGTCTGAAACAGAATTAACGCTGTTTATAACATCCCAGACAAGCTGGCTCCCTTTTTCAATATCTCCGCGCCCAAGCTCCTCTCTCTCATGCGGAGTGGTGATGTCGGCGGGTGTACATTCAGGAAATGCATCAGGATAATAAGTGCCGTTTTGGTCATGTTGCTTTATGCGTTTTTTAATCTGTAGAGTGTTTAACATAATCCTAGTTCTTTCATTAACCGGCGGAGTCATTCCAACCGGCTGAAATCACATTAATGCCGATTCCCTTC
>LUMF01000003.1_pt1 | contig 20584 bp, 22 predicted proteins | sample 729701 | NCBI WGS metagenome assembly LUMF01 (sample SAMN03860270, study PRJNA289734) | marine metagenome | biome: seawater column; feature: ocean; material: water; isolation source: Red Sea water column Station 34 - depth 100m | place: Saudi Arabia: Red Sea | collected 2011-10-15 | depth 100 m | reverse complement strand
TTATTCCAAAAGAGCTGGAAAACAAAACTGCTAAAACTTTGATTGCCAAAATAAAGGAGATAGTTGAGAAATGACAGTTGATATGAGAAGCTACCTACAGCAAATCAAAAAGACCAACGATGTATTTACTGTGAGGAAGAAGGTTTCTACAAAATATGAGATTGCTTCTGTAACTGAAAAGCTTGACGGGTCAAGGGCTGCCTTGTTTGAAAATGTCCAGGGAAGCAAATTCAAGCTGGTTTCAAATCTGATAGGAACCAGAGATAGATTTGCTCAGGCTATAGGCGCCAAAAAATCTGATATTAACAAAAAAATTGTCAAAGCAATTTCCTCTGCAAAAAAACCAAAAATTTCAAAAACTGCCAAGTTTTTTGAAAACAGTTCTAATGATATTTCCATTCTACCAATTGTCACACACTTTCAAAATGAATCAGGTCCTTTCATAACATCATCTATACTGTATACAAGTGGCTTGCTTGTACCATCAACTGCGGAAATTGTTCTGGAAGGAAAAATCCTGCGAAACAAAACCCACAAAGAATGGATGGTTGAAATGCTTCGAACATACGACATGCCAAGGCCTGCACCAGTAATAAAAATCGAAAAACTGTATTTCAGAAATAATCCAATTTATCATGATATACTATCTGGATACAGCGAGGCAAGATTGCTCATGGGCATGCCTATTGAGGCTAAACTGAACGGCATAATGAAAAAGAAATTTTCCCAGACAAGACAGGTGATTCTGACAAGCGGTGGAGCCAACTGGCTTCATGCTGTAGTTCAAATCTCTAAAACCAGATCAACCAATGTTAAGAAAATCATCAAAGAGACGTTCGCAAGCCACAGATCGTTGAAGATGGTGACCGTGGTAGATGACGATATTGATCCAACTGATGCAGTAGCTGTAGAATTTGCCATGGCTACTAGATTCCAAGCTGACAAGGATCTGGTAATAATTAAGAACGTGAGGGGCTCCAGCCTTGATCCTTCAAGTGACCAGAAGAAACTCCGAACAGCAAAAATGGGAATAGATGCGACAATACCAGCCTCAAAGAGACTAGACGGATTCACACTAGGCAAGATTCCAAAAGCTAAAACAAACCTGAAAAACTATTTGAAGAAATGAATGCTGGGTATTTCATAGCAATTGTCCTAGTTTCTGGATTTGTTGCAGGCACAATACATGGAGCTGTAAATCTGGTAATTGTAGAGCCATATCTTGATGAGGCTATTGGTATTGAGAATCAGGCTCTCTTTGAATCTGGGGAGGCTGAAGACACTCCTCAGTTTTGGGTTGAGTACAATGCGTATCGTGATTGGCAAAAAAGTGGCCAACTGCTAGCTGGTGGAATCCTAGGAATGTCAATAGGTGCATTGTTTGGAATTGTCTTTGCTTACTCAAGAAACACTTTACCCAAAGGACACACTGTCAAGAAAACATTTGTTCTCGCTGCAATCATGTGGATTACAATTTTCTTAATACCATTTTTGAAATACCCTGCAAACCCACCAACTGTTGGAGAAGCTGATACTGTCGTACTGAGAGGAATATTGTATCTTTCATTCATCGCAATCTCTGGTTTTTCTGCGGTTGGTTTTTCCAGACTGTACAAGAAACTTGAAAACAAAAAATATCTTGCATTCGTTGGTTATGCGGTTTTTATCACAGCTGTATTTTTCATCATGCCACCAAGTCCTGATGAAGTTACTGCTCCGATGAATTTGGTGAATGAATTTAGAATAATGTCAGTTATGGCTGTTACAACATTCTGGATTGCTGAGGCAATAATACTTGGATTGTTGTGGCAAAAATACAAGACAAAGTTACAGGAATCATAGTTATTCTACATTCTTAGAATAAGAAATTAGAATTGCTGGATCATTTAAATAACTTAGCTAGACCTAAGAAAATACTTTGAGTGCAAAATCAAAAATCATGACTAGGAAGACCATTCTGCTTTTTGCACTAGTTGCTGCGGTTGCTACTTTCCCATTAGCTGCTTCAGCACAAAGTGATGCTGTTCCAGCCTGGGTTAAAAACACAGCAGGCTGGTGGGCAGATGACCAGATTTCCGAGACAGAATTTGTCGACTCGATGGAATATCTGATTGATTCTGGAATTATTGATGTATCATCAGAGGATTTTGGTATCACTGAATTGACGATTGGTTTCATACCATCTGAAAAAGCAGATGAACTATCACCAAAGGCTGAAACACTAGCAAGATTTTTGGAAAATGAGTTTAATGGACAAATCGATGTCAAAATTGTTGTACCAACAAATTATGAAATAATCATTGAGGGACTAAAATTCGGACATATTGACGCCGCATTCATGGATACTGGTCCTGGATGGATTGCACACGACAGAGCAAATTCTGAGGTAGTCATGGCTGAAGTCAAGAAAGGCAAGGTGGGTTACTATGCAACTGTTTGGCAGCGAGCTGATTCAAACTATTCATCAATTGATGATGCAATTGGAAACAAGGTAGCCTTTACTAGTATTACTGGTTCATCAGGATTTGTTATGCCAGTTGGTACACTAGTTGACCGTGGTTTAATCACAGTAGAAGGAAACGACATTGTCGCATTAAAGAAATCATTAGATGAATCATTTGAATATCATGCATTTGGCGGAGGATACAAAGCAGCACTTGAGTTGCTCTTGAATGGCTCAGTTGAAATGGCATTTGGTTCTGACATTGCTCCAGAAAAATACTTGACTACAGAACAGCAAGCTCAACTCAAAAAAGTTGATACGCTTGGTCTAGTACCATCACATGTCTTCGTTGCATCAAATGATCTATCACCTAAGACGAAACAACATTTGGTGGACTCGATGGTGAAACTGAACCATCAAGATAATAATCAAATTTTAAAAGACATCTATGGTGCTGATGCATTGCTACCAACAACAGCTGAAATGCACATTGGCAACTTTGGACAGTATCTAGACCTATTACCTGGAATTGAGAAAGCAACTTTTGATAAGAAGAATTACGACACTCCAAAATAATTAACTAATATGCAACAACAAAAAGGGGAATCATCACCATCAATATCAACACTTTCAATCGTTCAGATGAACGGTGTCTCGGCTTCATATGACTCGAAAGATTATGTTTTAAAAAATATCCAGATGTCAATATCTAGGGGTGCCAATTATGCGATTGTTGGGCAATCTGGTTCAGGAAAATCTACCTTATTGAGACTGATAAACGGAATGATGAGTCCAACCAAGGGAAAAATCATGGTTGATTATAAGATACCAAATCCATCTGATAAAAAATTCAAGCCATTGATGCACAAAATCGGTTACATTCCTCAGAATCTTGGTTTGATAAAAAATTCTACAGTTCTTGAGAATGTTTTGATTGGTGCGCTTCCTCGTGTTAGCGGATTCAATTCATTTTTCAAAAAATTTTCCGATTCAGAGATTGACAATGCAAAAAAAATTCTAAAACAAGTTGGTCTTCAGGGAAAAGCTGAAAGAAAAGTCTACATGCTTAGTGGAGGAGAAAAGAGAAGAGTTGCAATAGCAAGAGCTCTTGTTCAAAAACCAGAGATTATTCTTGCTGATGAAATTGTATCCGAATTGGATCACGTGACTGCACGGGAGATCATGGAGGTTTTGGCAGAAGCACAAGCCACAATGAAACTTACTGCGATAATGGTTCACCATGACCTTCAACTTGCATTGGAATATGCTGATAGAGTAGCGGTGATCAAGGAGGGAGAAAAGGTTCTTGAGATTGGAGTTGAGGGAGATAAAATTGTAGATTTCCAGTCCGGAAATTATACACAAACAGAAATTTTGGAGATGTTTACCAATGAATCAAAAGAATAACCTAATCATCGGTCTAATTATTGCTGGAGTTGTAGTTATGTCTGTTAATGTTGACGCAGACCCCAGAGACTTTGCAGAGGGACTGCCAAACATTGGAATTATGCTAAAGGAGATTACCGAAGTAGACTCGTCACTTTTTGTAACTGCATTCTGGTCAATGCTAGAAACAATCGAAATGGCATTTATTGGAACGGTTGTAGGTGTTGCAATTGCACTTCCATTAAGCTTGTTAGCTGCAAGAAATTTGAACAACAAGTTTGTCTATGTACCAATTCGTGCATTGCTTGCTGCCATCCGTACTTTTCCTTCAATACTTTGGGCAATTTTGTTTGTGATTATAGTTGGTCTTGGTCCATTTGCAGGAGTGCTAGCAATAATCATGTATACAATTGGGTTCATAGCAAAACTACAGTATGAAGCAATAGAAGCTACTGATGCTGACCCTATGGATGCAGTTGGCGCAATTGGAGTTTCTAAAATACAACTAATTAGATTTGTTGTATTACCAGAATCTGCATCACATTTACTTAGTCAGATTTTATACATTTTTGATTATAACATTAGGCAGACAAGTATCCTTGGCTTAGTAGGTGCGGGTGGAATTGGATTCTACATCATTAACTACATTAAGTTCTTCGAGTACGGAAAGGCTGCAGTTTTCATGTTGGTTGTTCTCGCAACTGTACTGATAATTGAGTGGGTTAGTGTACGGGTACGAGACAAGTATATTGTCAAGTCACAAAGAGGAATGCAGATTAAATCTTAACAGCCCTTAATTCCACTACCAACAAAAATCGAATAGCAACCAAGACCACATTCCTCACATCTTGGCTTCATCGAATCCTTTTCTGCGCTTCCAATACAACATGGTCTTTTCTCCCTACCCAAGTGGTCAACGGAGACAATTGCCCATGTTGGGCAGTCTATTGGGGTTGTTCCTTTTCCACCCCAATTTTTCTTCATCAATTCTAATTGGTTTCTAGGATTTGAGATATAATCTCGGTATTCTGTTTTTTGCAAATCTATCAATTCATCAACTACTGCATCTCTTTCTTTTCCAAATGGAAGCCATAATGGGTCACCCTCCATGAACGGAGTGTGGAATTGGACACCAATTTTGTTGGTATAATCACGCCAATCTTCAATTACTTTTCTGACAGTTTTGTAATTTCTAGAGTTTATGGTCATTGAAATCCAGATATCCTTGTATGCCTTGTCACCATTGTTTTCAACATAGTCGATTACATTTTTTCTTGTTTTAGCCCATGTGCCGTCTCCTCGGATAGTATCATGTGTTTTTTGATCACCATCAATTGATACCCAGTAAAAATAAAGATCCTTGAATTTTTTTAGCGGATAGTTTCCATTTGTCACTATACAGGAGCGCTTTGGGAATTCTTTTGCAAATAATTCTACAACGTCTGGTCTCATCATAGGCTCGCCACCAACAACTGTTACAGCAAATACATGGCGTTTTTTGAATTTCTCATCAATTACTTGCTTCCATTCCTCAAGAGTTAGCTCCTCATTCTCTTTTCTGTTTAGCCACCAATAGCAGTGTTCGCAGTGTAAATTACATTCGTTGATTATATCTGCCGAGCCAAAGATGGGGCTTCGCTTCTTGAATAGTTTCCAACCTGCATATTTTGAAAGGAGATGAAAATATTGTGGTGTTTCCTGAACAATCTGACTTAAACCTCTGCCCATTATTTCCATGAGTAGCCCTCTTTGACCAACCTAAAGAACAGAATCCACCATCAGTGCGATGAAGAGTACAGCCAGATATGGACTTGAGAACTTGAACAAAACCCATGAAGCCTTTTCGCTTGGCTTTGCAACAACCCAGAAACTAAGAATCACCATTAAAACTCCAGATGCAATTGCAGTATACAAATAAACTTCATGCATTAATGGCTCTCCATTATCATGTGTTAGGAAAAATGGTACCACGCTAAAGAGTACCATCATCAATGTTGTACCAGCAATTATTCTCGCCGAAGTTTTTTCTGATTGTACGGCAGTTAGCATTGGAACGTTTACTTTTTTGTAATCATCCTTAAAGTGCAAAGTTAGTGCCCAGATGTGCATTGGAATCCAAACAAACACTAATCCAGCTATAACAAGACCAAAGTCCCAGAGACCAGTTGTTGTTACAGCAACGTAGCCAATGAGTGCAGGTGCTCCACCTGAGAACCCACCCAGAACAATGTTTGATCTACTTTTACGTTTTAGACCATAGCTATAAACCAAAATATTATCGACTAATCCAAATGCCATAAACGAACCAGCTAAGATTCCTTGCCAAAATGATGCAGTGAAACATATGCCAAAGGCACAAGCCAATGATATACCGGCAAGTATCAAGCCAAAATTTCTAGCCTTTTCAGCAGGATAGATTCGCCTACTTGGTATTGGTCTTGTCTTGGTTCTCTCCATTACTGCATCAATGTCTCTGTCATGATAGTTTGTCAACGTGTTTGCAGCAGCAGAACCTGCAGCTACACCACCTAACAATAATGCCCAAGTTTCAAGTGAAATTGGAACATTGAAAACATTCGATGCGGTAATAGCAGCGCCAAACGCAGTGAACACAAGAAGATACCAGATCTTCGGCTTTGTCAGTTCGTAGTATACGCCGATGTTTGATTTTGTGTTAAAGGTTTGCATTAATTATCCCACCACTATTCTAACATATAGGGCATTTGTTTTGTCCTCGTCTTCATTTCTATAAAGCTCTCAGAGCCTATAATTCCGTCAATCTTACCAATATTATCCGATACAATTCTGTACATCTCATTCAGGTTTTCGGCATACATTGTGACCAGTATATCAAACCTTCCCGTAACTTCTGAAACTTCTCTGACTCCAGGAATCTTGAACAATTCCTGAATAATATTATCCCGCTTCTTTGAATCCATGTTAATTCCAGTTAATGATTTTACACCGTATCCCAATTCCTTATTGTTGACTTCTATTGTGAACCGTTCAATGAGTTTCTTCTTCACTAATCGCTTTATTCTGCTATAAACAACTGAAGAGTTTACATTAATTTTTTCAGCTAGTTTTGGAATAGAGATTGATGAATCCTTACTAAGTTCAGATAAAATCTTTTGATCTATTTTATCCACTTTTGCCGTTCAAAACACCTGAAACCATACATATTTTTCGGATTAATAAAGCTATTATTGAAATTTTTATAAAATTTTTTCTTAAATCTTATCTTTTTTGTATAGCATCTCCGCTAAGAGAACAGCTCCTTTTGCAGATCCCATTTTTTTATTATGCGAGAATAGCATATACTTTATTCCGTTATCAAACAGTTCTTCCTTTTCAACTCTACCTATTGTTGTGGTCATGCCGTCACCAACTTCCCTCTCCATTCTTGGTTGTGGTCGTGTTGGATCTTCATGGAATGCATAGTAGTCTTCTGGTGCAGATGGTAGACCTGCAACCGAAATTTCTTTGTTGTAAGTCTCATAGGTACCTTTTGCTAAAGCTGGATCAATTTCCTTTTCTGTTTCAACAAATACTGATTCGGTGTGCCCATCTATTACGGGAACACGTGTACATGTACAGCTAACTCTAATGTCTGCATCCTCAATCTTACCATCTTTTAGTTTACCTAGAATCTTTCTTGTCTCTTTTCTTACCTTACCTTCTTCCTTTGGAATGTATGGAAGTATGTTATCAGTAATACCCATTGCAGATACACCAGTCTTTCCACCACCGGAGATTGCTTGCATTGAAGTCATCATAACTTTCTTTGCACCGTATTTCTCAAATAATGGTTTTAGTGTGATAACTAATCCAGTTGTTGTACAGTTTGGTAGTGGTGCTACCCAACCTTTCCAGTCACGATTTTTCTTTTGAACCTCAAGCAGTTCTGCTTGCTCATCATTTACTCCTGGGATAAGTATTGGAACATCCTCTTCGTATCTGTATGCAGATGAAGTTGAGATTACAGGAAGATCTTTTGCAAATTTTGTCTCAATATCTCTTGCTGCCTGTGACTCTACTGCTGAGAAAATTAAATCTAATTCTGCAACATTAATCTCATCGATTGTTAAAACCGGCATATCCTTTATGTAATCTGGAATCTCTCCACCAACATCCCAAGCAACAATTCCACTGTCATCTCTTATAGCATCAACGTACTTTTTTCCAGCAGAACGCTCTGATGCGGCGATCTGGGTTACTTCGAACCATGGGTGGTCATTTAAGGATTGGACAAACTCTTGGCCAACTGCCCCAGTTACACCTATGATGGCTACTTTCTTTTTCATGAGTCACTTTCAAGTTTTCAATTAATAATCGTTAGCACTACCAAAACACACTAAATTACCAATGAATAATCAATGATGTGAGAGTTCATCCAAACAAACCAGCACAGTCACACATTCCAGCCTCGCATGGGGGCAAATATGGTACCAAGAACTCGGATGCTAATGTGATTGATTTTAGTTCAAATGTAAATCCGCTAGGGTGCCATCCAGGAGTAAAACGCTATTTGAAAAAACAATTGAATTTGATTTCAGAGTATCCTGATCCAAATTCTACTAATCTACGTGCAAACTTGGCATGGTTTACCGGTATTCCAAAAAAACAGATTGTTGTTGGAAATGGCGCAACAGAGATAATTTACAATTTCTGCAAAACTTTTCTAAATAAAAAAACACGCGTTTTGATTCCAATACCAACTTTTAGTGAATATGAGGTTTCTGCAAAACTTTGTGAATCCAAAATTTCATTTTTTAAAACTATGGATCTTTCAAAAAATTTACAAAAATTCATCACGAAGATTCCCAGAAATGGCTGTGTTTTTATCTGTAATCCAAATAATCCCACCGGCATTTTAATCCAAAAAAGTGAAATGGTGAAAATTATTGCTGCTGCAAAAAAGAAATCAACAATTGTATTTCTAGATGAGACATTTATTGAACTTGTATCTGGAAATGATGAATCTGTAATAAAACAGATCAAGAATTTTGAGAATTTGTTCATTCTACGTTCGCTCACAAAATCTTTTGGTTTAGCAGGAATTAGAATTGGCTATGGTGTAGGCAGTACACAGATCATCGAGCCATTACAAAAAGTTAAGATTCCTTGGAATGTAAGTAATATCGCACAGCGTGCAGCGAGTGCCGCAATATGCTATCATCCATTTTTAGATAAGACACGTAAATTAATCAAAAAGGAGAAAAATTTCATTTCCTCAAATTTAGCAAAATCGGAAAAATTTGCTTGTTATGACTCAGCAGCAAACTTTCTTCTGGTAAAGACAAAAACAAAATCAAAACTTTTACAAAAGAAACTTCTGAGAAAAAAAATTCTAATTCGTGATTGTAGTACGTTTCGTGGATTAAACCAAAATTACATTAGAATTGCAGTAAAAACTAGAAAGGAAAACATAAAACTGCTAAAGGCTATGGAGGTGATTTAGTATATCAAAAACACTGATGGTTCAGGGAACAGCATCTAGCGCAGGTAAGACAACACTTGTTACCGCACTCTGCAGAATTTTTCTAGAAAAGGGATTCTCTGTAGCACCATTCAAAGCACAAAACATGTCAAACTATGCCTATAAGGAAGACGGTTTCGAAATTTCTCGTGCACAGGCAGTTCAGGCTTTAGCCTCACGTGCCAAAATAACAGCAGATTTGAATCCGATCTTGCTGAAACCTCTGGGTAACTACAGAAGCTCTGTTTTTCTCAGAGGAAAATTCTACAAAAAAATGCATGCAGATGATTATTACAAAAAGTTTGTTCAAAAGAATGGAATGAAGACAGTTTTGAAATCATTTAATGCCTTAGAAAAAAACCACGACTTGATCATAATAGAAGGCGCAGGCTCTCCGGCTGAAATTAATCTTACAAAATATGATATTGCAAACATGAAGCTTGCTGAGAAAGTAAAATCCCCAGTGATTTTAGTTACAGACATTGAGAGGGGTGGATCTTTTGGTAGCATTGTTGGGACTCTATCGTTATTAGAAAAAAAATACCAAAAAATGGTCAAGGGATTTGTTTTTAACAAATTTCGTGGTGATTTGGATATTCTTAAGCCTGGATTTAGAAAATTAAAACAAAACACAGGGAAGCCAGTTTTTGGAACCATTCCAATGACCAAATTTTTACTTCCTGAGGAGGATTCTATAACTTCAAGTTCGAAGAAGCTTGGGTTGAACAGGCAAAATCTAAAAAAGATCGATTCTGAAATTGAGAAATTAAGCAAGGTTGTAAAGTCAAGTCTTAATATCAGAGAGATTGAAAAACTATTGTAATGATACTTGAAAGCATAGTTATAGTCGGGTTTGCTCTTTTATTGGATTTTTTGGTCGGTGATCCAAAAACCAAATATCATCCAACTGCTTGGATGGGAAAACTGATTGCATCACTTGTTCCTTTTGCAAAAAATAACTCAGCAAAAAAGGAATTACTCGGCGGCATTTTGATTGTTAGTGTAGTTGTGGCGATTGTATCTACACTACTTGTTGTTTTGGATGTTGGAATTAGTTTACTGACCATTGATATCATCTCATTGATTATCTCAATAGTTGTTGGCTCGATCTTGCTAAAAACAACTATTGCAATTAGAGGAATGCAAAGACATGCTTTGGCAGTGATTGACGCTATTGAAAAAGATGATTTAGACTCCGCTAGGAACCATCTCGCTATGATTGTTAAGAGAGACACCAAAAATTTAGATAAAAATCACATTTTATCGGCTGTTTTAGAAAGTGTAAGTGAGAATACGGTTGACGGTGTTACTGGCCCATTATTCTATTATGCAATTTTTGGTCTACCTGGAGCATTTGCCTACAGAGCAATAAACACCATAGACTCTATGATTGGGTACAAGACAACTATGTTCAAAAATGTTGGTTGGTTTGGAGCCAAATGTGATACAATACTCAACTATCTCCCATCTCGACTAACTGCATTAGTGATGGTTTTAGGCGCATTAATTTTGGGCTACAATTGGAAGGAGTCGCTATACATTATGAGACGTGATAGCAGAAAACTCGATAGTCCTAATGCGGGATTCCCAATGGCTGCTTTGGCTGGTGCACTTGGAACTAGATTGGAAAAAACGAATTATTATACAATTGGTCAGGGCAGTATCGAATTTACAAAATCTCATATTACATCTGCAGTTACCTTGATGAAAGTCTCATCAATTTTATTCTGCGGTATAGTTACTATTCCAATAATCGTAACTCTCTCATTTTTAGGATGGTGGATACATGCTTAAGGAAATCAGTTCAGTTTTTTCATTCCTAACAATAATTCCTTCTAACAACACTGACTTGGGAACTGTAGCAAGACACATGCATGTTTTCCCAATAATTGGAATTGCAATAGGTCTGCTTATTGCTTCAATTGGATTTGGTCTTTCATTTTTCCTAGAACCATTAATTGTTGCATTATTGGTTGTTGCATCACTTGCTGTCATTACAGGAATACATCACACTGATGGACTGGCAGACTTTGCTGACGGTCTTATGACCAGGGGTACAAAAGAGAGAAAGCGTAACGCAATGAAAGACCTTTCAACAGGCTCAGCGGGAATTGTTTCTGTTGTATTGTATGTAGTTGGAGCAATCATAGCCCTGTCACTGACAACTGGTTATGAGTTGTTTCAGGCTATTTTACTTAGTGAAATTTTAGCTAAATTCTCAATGGTATTGATGGCTGGTATTGGAAATTCAGCAGCAGTAGGTTCCAATTCACCATTCATGCAAATCATGAAAGATAAAAGAAGACTAGCAGTTGCTGGTGTTATTACAATTATCCCACTTGTTGTGATAGGCGGAACTACAGGTCTGATACTTTTTGGCGCATCAATTGCCGTTACATTATTTTTGGTTGGACTATCCACCAGAAGTTTTGGTGGAATCACTGGAGATGTTATGGGTGCAACTAACGAACTTACAAGACTCTCATCCCTACTAATCTTTGTATCACTATGATTGGTCTTGTGATGGCGGGAGGTAAGGGAACCCGGATGGATACATCGAATGAAAAATTATTACTTGAATACAAAAAACCGATAATTTTTCAGGTGATTGACGCATTAAAAAATTCTCATTGTTTCTCTAAGGTTATTGTTGCTACTAGCCCAAATTCACCTGATACAAAACATGCATTGGAAAAAGATGGCATAGAAACTTTACCCACACCAGGAAATGGATATGCTAACGACCTCAATTTTCTATTACAAAAGCTGGATGGATTCGTATTTGTTGTTTCAGGAGATTTACCATTACTAGATGAAGAAATTATTCAGGATATGATAAATTTTAATTCAGAATACACTTGGTCCAGTTTTCTTGTATCCAAGAAATTTTTGAATTCATTAGGATTGGAATCTAATCTATTAGTGAAATATGATAATACTGAATGCGCCTATACTGGAGTTTCTATCATTAATGCTGACAAAATTAAAGATTTGAGTTTGGTTAGTGAGAACTATATTATTTTAGATGATAAGAGAATAGCTTTTAATCTGAACACAAAGGAAGATTACGAATTACTCAGCAGTTCCTGAAATTTTTCCTATTATTCGTGCCTTCGAACCAGTTGGTTCAGCAATCACGTTACCACATGATTTGCAGGTAACAGATGTTGAGGCATGTGAATAAACAATATTTTCTTTTTCACATTCCTTACAGTTAATTTTGAGAAATTTACTGCTTGGTTCTGGAATGAGTACGTGTTCCTTCTTCATTTAGCCATCAACTCAAATTTTCTGATCCTAATACCTTCTTTCATCGTTTTCTTCTTACATTCTGGACATGTAAAAACCTGTGTAACTTTCTTTGTTGTTTTTGCAGGCTTTGCAAGCTTGGGGAATTTTTGACCACCATACCCTTTTTTTCGTAATGCATGTCTTCTTTCTCCAGCGGCAGTACCTCTACGTTTGCCTGCTTTGTAAATGGAAATCTTTTGAACTACATGCTTCTTACATTTAGGGCAGAAACGATTGATCTCTTTTGGTATATTCACAATTAACATCCGAGCCTGACGGTAATTTAAACATGGTCTCTAATCTATAATAATACGAATGCATATCATAGAACATTGTTCCTTGGTTTGTCTAGAAGCATCCAAACTTTAAATGAAGTAGCTATTGGTGACAAACCCGCTGATCTAATTTTAGAGGACTGCTCCTTGGTGAATGTTTATTCGCGCGAAATTATGCCGGGAACTCAGATATCTATATCTCATGATAGGATTGCTTACGTTGGCCCAGATGCATCTCACACGAAGGGAAAAAAGACAGTTGTAATTAATTTAAAAAAAAAATATGTGACGCCTGGATTTGCTGATCCTCACATACATTTAGACCAGTTTGTTTCGCCTACTGAGTTTGTAAAAAAATCCCTTCTATGTGGTGTCACATCACTTTTTTCTGATCCTATTGACATAGTGAGCACCTGCGGTTATAGAGGATTCAAAGAATTTGTTAAGATGACATCTGAACTGCCAGCACGGTTTTTCCATGTGGTTCCTGGTGGTGTTCCAGTTGACAAGAAATTCAGCCATGGAAGGGAGGTAAGCTTAGCTGAAGCAAAATTAGCACTCAAAATTCCTGGCGTTCTTGGTTTGGGTGAAGTGTTTTCATGGGCTAAAGTAACAAAACGTGATCCTAAGACAATGAGGATGCTATCTACTATGCTTGAAAATGATTGTGTGATTAATGGTCACACTGCTGGCGCATCTGGTAAAAAACTAAACGCTTACGTGTCATCTGGGATTTTGTCGTGCCATGAACCAATAAACTTTGATCAGGTTTTGGAGAGATTAAGATTAGGAATGTGGGTAATGATCAGAGAGGGTTCGATTCGCAGAGACTTGAAAGACATTGTGAAGTTGGTGCTATCTAACAAAACCTATACTGATAGATTGATGTTCTGCTCAGATGGTCTTGATCCATCTGACATCATAAAATTTGGACATATTGATCATTGTATAAGAGAGTCAGTAAAACTGGGTCTTAATCAGATAGATGCAATTTCCATGGCATCAAAAAATTGTTTTGATTACTATAACATGGGAAAGGACTTGGGTGGTATTGCCCCAGGCAAACTAGCGGACATTTTAGTATTTGATGATCTTGACAAGATGAAACCTAGAAAGATTTTTGTTGGCGGAAAGTTAGTTGTGTCAAATGGTACCATTGTGTCTAAAATAAAAAAATACACAGTACCTAAGTGGATGACAAAAACTGTCAATCTGCGGAAATTATCAGGAGATGATTTTAGAGTAAAATCTCGAGGTGATGCAGCAACTGTTAATGTAATAAATTTGAAAACAGAGATTATAACAGAAAAGATAAACGAAAACCTGTCAGTAAAAGAGGGAAATGTTATGGCATCTACTGATAAGGATGTCTGGAAGGTAGCAGCATTTGATCGAACATTTGGAACAAGAAAACATACAATTGGATTCCTGAAGAACTTTGGAGCAAAAATAGGTGCATTTGCGTCAACGTGGAATTTTCACGAAAATAACATGCTAGTAATTGGCTCTAATGAAAAAGATATGGCAATCGCAGCAAACAGACTTGTGGATACGCAGGGAGGCGTGATTATAGTTAGTGAAGGAAAAACTCTAGCATCCATGCCTCTTCAAATGTCTGGTATCGTATCTACAAATAGCTTTGAAAAAGTTTCAGAGAACTTTGAAAATTTAAACACAGTTTTATCAGATGCTGGCTGTATATTCAAAAAACCGCATCTTATCCCACTATTTTTACCATTTCTAGCATTGCCTGATATACGAATACTGAGCACAGGGTTAGTTGATGTGAAGAATCGTTCATTCCTGAGCGTAGTTACGTGAATAGAATATTAAGGGGAAATTAACACTTTTTTTTGAAAACATGGCATCAATACAACAGACCCCACAAGGTCCAGTTTTAGTCCTTAAAGAAAGTGCACTACAACAAAAGGGAAAGGATGCACAGAAAAATAATATTACTGCTGCAAAACTTGTAGCAGAACTTGTTAAAACAAGTCTGGGTCCACGCGGTTTAGATAAAATGCTAGTGGACTCACTAGGAGACGTCACAATTACAAATGATGGTGCAACAATTCTAAAGGAAATAGACGCACAACACCCTGCTGCAAAAATGATGGTGGAAATATCCAAAACCATTGATACCGAGGTTGGTGATGGAACAACTTCTTCTGTTGTTTTCGCGGGCGCATTGCTAGAAAAAGCCGAAAAACTTCTTGAAAAGGATGTACATTCTACAGTTATTATCGATGGATATCAAGCAGCCTCAGAAAAAGCTCTTGAATTATTGGCAAAACTTGCAAAGGCAGTTAAACCAGATGACCGAGAATCATTAATCAAGATTGCAAAAACTAGCATGCAATCTAAGCTAATTTCCGAGGATAGCATACCTCTATCAAAATTAGTTGTCGACTCTGTTTTGAAGATCGTAGAACATGATGGTGATAAGCACTCAGTTGACCTTGATAACCTCAAAGTGGAAAAAAAGTCGGGCGGTTCTATTGATGATACTGTACTGATTAATGGAATAGTTCTTGATAAGGAAATTGTTCACAGTGGAATGCCAACTAAGATCGATAATGCAAAAATAGCACTTGTTAATGCCGCTCTTGAAGTCGAGAAGACTGAGATGAGTGCAGAAATCAGAATCTCTGATCCAACTCAAATGCAGACATTCCTGGAAGAAGAAAATAGGATGTTAAAATCAATGGTAGATAAAATACACAGCATAGGTACTAATGTACTCATCTGCCAAAAAGGAATTGATGATATTGCACAACACTATCTTGCTAAACATGGTATTCTGGCTGTACGAAGAGTGAAAGAAAGCGATATGACAAAGCTAGCCAAAGCCACTGGTGGAAGAATTTCTACAAACCTTGATGATATTTCTGCAGGTGATTTAGGTCACGCAGAAATCGCGCATCAGAAGAAGGTAGAATCAGACAAGTGGGTATTCATAGAAGGATGTAAAAATCCTCGTTCAGTTACAATTCTAATCCGAGGTGGCTCACAACGAGTAGTTGATGAAGCTGACCGTTCCATACACGATGCACTCATGGTAGTGAAAGATGTTGTTGAAAAACCATCAATTGTAGCAGGTGGTGGTTCACCGGAAGCATACCTGGCTACAGAATTAAACGAGTGGGCAGGTGGTGCAGGTGGTAGAGAACAACTTGCAATGAAGCAATATGCAGAAGCATTGGAAGCAATCCCATTAACCATAGCAGAAAATGCGGGAATGGATCCAATTGATGCTCTTATCACATTACGTGCAAATCAAACTGCTGGAAAACAAACTGCTGGTATCAACGCAAAGGAAGGTAAGATTGGAAATATGTTCTCGTTAGATATAGTGGAACCATTAGCTGTAAAAGAGCAAATCATAAAATCTGCCACGGAAGCAGCTTGCATGATTCTAAGAATTGATGATGTGATTGCAGTTTCAGGCGGTCCAAGTGCCGGTGGTCCACCAGGCATGCCACCAATGGGATAAATCTACTAAAACTTCAAAACTTACTCAACTAACTATATTCATGTACAAAATTGGAATTGATCTTGGCGGAACCAAGATTGAAGGAATTTTGCTAGATGAAAAATATAACACAATTCAACGTAAACGCATTGAAACAAATCAGGAAAATGGTTATGATTCTATTGTAAAATCTATCATATCTTTGATTAATGAATTAAAAGCAAAAACAGAAGAAGAGACATCAGTGGGAATATGTACGCCAGGTATTACTGACGCTAATTCGGGATTAATCAAAAATAGTAATACTCAATGTCTGATAGGAATGCCATTAAGAAATGACATTGAGAAGACACTGGGTTCTCCAATTGTAATGGAGAATGATGCCAACTGTTTTGCTATTGCGGAATCATTACTAGGATCTGCTAAGGGTCATGATGTTGTTTTTGGAGTAATAATGGGAACAGGTGTTGGGGGAGGCGTTGTAATCAATGGCACCCTACACAAAGGAAAAACAAACATTGCTGGAGAGTGGGGACATCACACGCTAAGACCAGATGGAAATGAGTGCTATTGTGGAAAGCAAGGATGTGTTGAGACGTATATCAGTGGACCTGCCCTCGAAAAACGCTGGCTGGAACTTACTGGAAAGAAAGAACCATTACAGTCAATAGTACAAGATCTTTCTGATGAAAAAGCGAAACAATGGAAAAACGAATTTCTTGAAAATTTTGGAACTAGCCTTGCAAATGTAATTGATATTTTAGATCCTAATGTTATTGTTTTAGGAGGAGGTGTTTCAAACATACCATTCTTGTATGATGAAGGGAAAAAAGCAGTTTATGATAAAGTATTTAGTAATTCTATTGAAACTCCAATACTAAAAAACAGTCTTGGTGATTCTGCTGGGGTATTTGGTGCCTGTTTGTTGAGTAATTAGTTATTGTGGTTCTATTGTAGCCGGTGGCTTGCTTGACACCACATAAGATACCCAAGTTACATCATCAATTTCATTTGTAATCCTATTGCTTATCTTTTCTAACAGTTCATTTGGTATTCGAGACCAATCTGCAGTCATTGCATCTATAGAATCTACAATTCTAATCATTACAATATTACCATATTTCCTTTCATCACCAACAACACCAACCGCCTTATCATCCCCCACTGCAGCATATGCTTGCCAAACTTTGTCATACAGATCAGCATTTTGTAATTCTTCTTCCACTATCTTACTTGCTACTCTTGTAATATCCAATTTGTTTTTCGTAACTTCACCGATAATTCTTACAGCTAAACCAGGTCCTGGAAATGGATGTCGAATCAGCAGAGATTGAGGAACACCGATAATCTTTCCAACTTTTCTTACTTCATCCTTATACAAATCACGAAGTGGCTCCAAAACTTTCAGGTTTAACCAATCTGGTAAGCCACCAACATTATGGTGTGTTTTGATTACTGATGCTGGTCCTTTTGACACACCACTTTCAATCACATCAGGATAAAGAGTTCCCTGTGCAAGCCAAACAAATGGACCATTTTCCTTGGAGAATTTTGTAAATATATTAACAAACTCTTCGCCAACAATTTTCCTTTTTTCTTCTGGATCAACCACACCATTTAGTTTTGAAAGGAATTGTTCTTGCCCATCTATTTTTGTGAAATTAACTTCAAAGTTTTTCTTGAACATATTCTCTATCTCTTCTGCCTCATTTAGTCTCAAAAGACCATTGTCAACGAAAACACACTTGAGCCTATCTCCTATAGCCTTGTGAATTAATAATGCCGCCACCGTAGAGTCAATTCCACCACTAACTCCACACAGGACGTTTCCATCTACTTTGGAAATGTTTTCAACAGAATTTTCAACAAATTTTTCCATAGTCCAGTCTTGATTTGCATTACAAACATTCAGGACAAAATTTTTCAGAATTTCAGTTCCTTTTTCAGTGTGTACAACTTCAGGATGAAATTGAATTCCAAATACAGTCTTCTGCTTGTTGGCAATAGCTGCATAGCGTGAGTTTTCAGTGTGACCAATTATTTCAAAACCCTCTGGTACATCTTCTGCTTCATCCCCGTGACTCATCCACGCTCTAACGGAATCTCCTATACCATTTAGAATACCAGAATCACTATCAATTGTAAGTACAGATGAACCATACTCCTTGTTTGCACGCTTTATCTTACCACCAAAATTATTAACAATAATTTGATGACCGTAACAGATTCCCAATATTGGCACCTGCAATTGGAAGATTTTCTCATCAGGGACGGGTGCACCAGAATCATAAACGCTTGATGGTCCACCAGAAAAAATTATTCCCTTTGGGTTTATTTTGTTTATTTCCTCTAACGGAGTGTCAAACGGCAAAAGCTCTGCATAGACAGAAAAATCTCTAATACGCCTACATATGAGGTGGCTGTATTGGGAGCCAAAATCTAAGACAATGATTTTATCCATTATATCACGCTGAATTTTCAATCATTCGTGTCAAAGACCATGTAGCCGTGTTTATGATTTCATCTATCCTTTCTTTTTGACGATAATTTTTGATTATAATTTCTCTTATCTTGTCACCATTGTCATTTATTACACAATCAATAACTTCATGATTCTTTATCTTGCCATCCTCAACTTGTTGAACGTCATTTTTTTTCATCTCACCAATAATACGATCAATAAAAAAAGTTTTCAGAGGAGGTGTTTTTGGATCAAGTGTAACATTATCTTCTAAAATAATTGAAACCTCATCGCTTGTAACAAATGCATTAGCAATGGTTGTGCCATCCGAACTTTTTGTGATTGCTATTTTTCTTTCTTGTTTTATTGTTTTTGGTGCATTACGAGTTAGATCTGAAGCTTTTGTAAAACTTGATTGCTTAAGTATTGTATCTAGTACAGAAATATTTTTTTCCAGTTTTTCAATCTGTTCTCTATATTTGATTATTTTTTCAGCAAGATCTTCTTTTAATTCTAACATATCACGAATTTGCTCGTCAGAAAACCTCATACACCTACTTATCTAGAACGATATTAAAACGCATCCTACTACTAGTTCTTAGCTATTATGGTATCTATTTTTTGATGGTTAATTTTTGTAAATCCTTTGATTTTGGTCGTAGAATAAAGATCAGATTTACTTTTTTTTGCAAGCCATTCTAATAATTTTTTCCCGCGGCGTAATTTTGCAATTTTGGTAGTTCGATTTTCTACTTTACTCTTAGAATACTTCCCAATTCTAGTTCCAAAATCCATTCCAAGAAGAATTATTTTTTTTGCCTTAAAATAATCTGCTAAAAATACACACCTGTCTCCATCTGTAAAGCCACCAAAATTGTTAACTTTTCCTATAGGTTTTGTTTGTGTAGTTCCGATACAATTCTTAAAGTATTTGACAAGATTAATCCTTTCAGAATTATCTCCATGTGCATGAACAACCATTATTGTGTTTGTTCTACCAGCTTTTTTTAGTGATTTTATATCACCATCAAGATCTGTAACCACAATATCAGGTCTCAAACCATTTTCGATTATTGCTTTTGTGGCACCATCAGCAACTATTTTTGTAATTTTTTTATGTCTCTTCAAAATTGAAATACAAGATGGTAATGATGGACCAGCACCTATTACAAAAACTGGTTTATCCTTTATCAAATCTCTAATTCCTATACTTGGAGTTTTTTTTTGCAATAATGAATTTAATAATTTGGCTGATTGAGTATCCTTATTTCTGGAATATCCAAAATCCTTCAAAATATCCCTGTATTTTGATTCCCAGCCGGTAATAGTCATATGACTCAAATTGGCATAGGTTATGATAAGTTATGTGAATAAATTAGGAACTGTTAGAGTGGGTGGTTCAAATCCTGTACGAATAATGGGAATTTTAAATACAAGCCCTGAATCATTTTACAAAAAATCCATCTCGATTGGTAGAGAAAAAATTATTGATGCAGTTAGTAAGATGGAAGATGAGGGTGCTGATTTTATTGATGTTGGTGGTATGTCCACAGCACCATATCTATCAACAATGGTATCAGAAAAAACCGAGACAGACCGTGTTGTTAAGGCAATTAAGATAATTCAGCACATTACTAATTTGCCTATCTCAGTTGACACATGTAGGGCTAGAGTAGCCAAAGAGGCTTTAGAATTAGGAGTTGATATAATCAATGATGTAACTGGACTAAAACATGATCCATCCATGCCAAAAATAATTGAAAGGCATTCTCCCTCA
>LUMF01000105.1_pt1 | contig 21276 bp, 25 predicted proteins | sample 729701 | NCBI WGS metagenome assembly LUMF01 (sample SAMN03860270, study PRJNA289734) | marine metagenome | biome: seawater column; feature: ocean; material: water; isolation source: Red Sea water column Station 34 - depth 100m | place: Saudi Arabia: Red Sea | collected 2011-10-15 | depth 100 m | reverse complement strand
CTCGATTATTCCTTTAAATAGAAATAAAGTTTACATTTAATTTCCAATAAGTGAGGACTAAATGATAGGAATAATTGCGACCATGAAAATTAAGGAAGGCACAAATAAAGATTTTGAAGAAGTAGCGTCAAGACTACAAAGTGCTGTTACTGAAAATGAACCCGGTGTTGTTTATTATGATTGGTATAAAGGTCAAGACGATACAACATATGTAGTTCTGGAACGCTATGAATCTCAAGATGCGTTAGATGCTCACGGCCAAACAGATCACATGAAAAGTATTGGTGGTGAAATGGGTCAATATATGGCTGGGCGCCCTGAGGTTACTATTCTTAAAAGTATTTAATTAAGACAGGTGAGGTAAAGAAAGGAATTCTCTCGACTTCATTTCCTCAAGCCTACTAAGAGCTCTTTCGATGGGTTTTAACAATTCAGACCCTGAATAGATTTCTTTTATCTTTTTTTCTGAAGAAATTATAAGGTTAACTTTTCGTTCATAACATTCATCGATAAGAGCAATAAATCTTCTTGTTTCATCTTCTTTTGACCCTGTAAGGAGTGGTATGTCAGATACCAAAAGGGTATGGAATTCCTTACTAATTTCTATGTAATCCTTTGAGCTTCTTGGGCCTTCGCAGATATCATTAAAATGAAACCAAGCTACGCCTTGAGAAAGTTTTTTGGTATTAATATTTCTACCTAAAATTTCTATAGTTTGAGCAAGCTTGATCTCACCTTGAGCAAGCGAATTAAAGTGTTTCGATAGTATTTCATCCGTTTCTTTCGTACCTGAGATAAGTTGGATTTTTTCTTGTTCAAGGTTTCTTAGCCTGTAATCTTGTGAGGTTTTTAGCTGATAGATTTTGCAGTGGTTTTTTATGGATTCAATAGCAGGATAAAACCTATCTCTGTGGAGACCGCCTTCATATAAAAATTCAGGGTGTATATTGGAAGTTGCTACTAGCGGTATTCCTGCTTCAAATAATCTATCTAAGAATCTAGCCAGCATCATTGCATCGCCAATATCCTCCACAAAGAACTCATCAAAACATAAAACATGAGCCTCTTGTGCTAGTTTTTCAACAATCTTTTTAATTGGGTCTTCTTGTTTTGCCATACGATTCATATCGTTATGAAGATTTTGCATAAATCTGTGAAAGTGAAGTCTGATTTTGTTTGGGGTGTCTAAACTTTGAAAAAATATATCCATGAGTTGAGTTTTACCAGAACCCACAGACCCATAAATATATAATCCATCCAGGGGCTTTTTACTGAACCACGACCTAGATCTAACGGTAACTTTTTCTTGTAGGCTATCTAATTCAACCAGCAGTTCTTTTTGAGCAGGATCGTCTATTAATTTTTCATTAGAAACCAAATCTTCATGTATGCGTGAAGGTTTCAAAGAAATTCCTTTTTACTTAGATTTAGGTTTCAGGGTTTTTAGTAAAGCTATGCAGGGTTTCATCTACGGGAGACCAGTGTCTAGCACTTGAACTCCAGAAATTGGAATCTATTTTTAGCCAAGACGAATCATCTAAGCTTCCTGCTTTGACTAATCTTAAACCTTCTACTTCCTCTATTAAACTTAATAAGGGAGAGCCGCATTTCTCACAGAAACCTCGGCTTATGTGGCTTCCGTCAGTACCGGTAACCGTATAAAACTTCAGTTCTCCTTTAATTTCTAAAGCTTCTTCGGGAACCATAATAATTGTGGCTTTGCCTGAACCTGTCGACTTTTGACAATCTGTGCAATGGCAATGACTTGCAGATATTACTGAAGACTCATTAAAGCTATAACTTATGTCTCCACATAAACAGCCGCCCGTTTTTTTTTCTTCACTCATTATTTTCCTTTAATTTTTTTTTACCCATTGGAAACAGAGAAGAAGTAGTTTGTTTATAAATCTGATAATCTGGATCTTCACCCCATTTCTTATCCGCTCTTCTCTCCAACATGCTAATCCCACTTATTCTTGTTAAGAGAATATAAACGAAAATTGGAGAAATTAAAGTAAGAAGTTGCCATCCTTCTAATACTGGGAAAGCTATAAGGGCAATTCCTAACCATAAAGTAATTTCGCCATAGTAGTTAGGGTGCCTAGAAAACTTCCAAAGTCCTTCATCAATAAACTTACCCTCATTTTCTTTTTTGGATTTAAATTTAGTCTTTTGGTTATCAGCAACAACTTCGACAATAAAACCTTCAAGCCAAAGAATTATTCCAATTAATGCAAACCAGCCTAAGGGCACAACCTTAGATGATGTCATAGCCGCTAATCCAGCTGCCATGGTAATAAAAACCCACAAACCTCCAAGGGTCCAGGTAAATAGGTACCACCAAAACCTGGTTTTCATTACTGTAAACCTGTTGTCTTTGCCCTCCCTTTTTACTCTAGAGAAAAGAAAAGATCCTAGTCTTATAGCCCAAATTATAATGAGCACTCCAATTAAGATTGACCTTATATTTAATTCACTTAGTGCTAAGAAAATAAAAAGAACTATGGATATGTAAGAAGCAGAACCTGTCAAATCAAAGTAATGTTCCGTTTGGTAAATATAAGATGGTATAAAGATCAGCCAATGGAGTATAAATCCAATAGAAGCAGCTATCGCAAAAGAAGGAAGACCAAGTAAATAGATTGAACCCGGACTGCCTGCTGCACCAATAGCAATTCCTAAAACCAAGCACGCCAATATAGACATTATTGAAGCAGTGTTGCTCATTTTTTTCTTTCCTATTAAGTTAAGTTGGTTATTGTATTCTATAAATGTAAAGATTAAGGCTCTTATGGATCTAAAAAACTATATTGATTCGATTAAAGATTGGCCACAAGAAGGTATCAATTTTAAGGATATTTCTCCAATTCTTGCTAACCCAAAAGCTTTTGATGAAAGCATATCGGGTATGTGCAATCTGATTAATCATGAGCCACACATGATGGCTGGAGTTGATGCAAGGGGCTTTATTTTTGCTTCCGCAATGGCAGAAAGATTAAATATTGGTATGTTGTTGCTACGGAAGGGAGGAAAACTTCCGCCCCCTAAAATAGATATTCAATATGAACTTGAATACGGTTTAGACCAACTAGAAATTAAGGGAGCTGAAACCAGAGGAACTGAAATAGTTTTAGTTGATGATATTCTTGCCACTGGCGGTACCATATCCGCTGCTTGCGACTTATGCATAAAAGCGGGCTACACTGTAAAACAGGCTCTTGTGCTCATTGACTTAGTTAATATTCATGAAGAAATAACCTTATCTAACGGCATTAAGATCGAAAGCTTGATACAGCTAGATTGATTTATCGTTTAGGTATTCAGAAAAGATTTTTCCTGCTTTCTTGACGTTTTCACTAAAATCGTTCGCAGCGCTTTTATCAGCAAAATCGGAGATGTATTTAAAGCAGGCAAAAGGGATGGATTCCTGATAGCAGACTTTAGCGATGGCATAGGCCTCCATGTCAACTACATCAGCTTTTAAACCAATGTCGGATTCAACAAAAGAATCCCCAGTAGCACAAACTAAGTTCATATTTATCGTATTAATAGGATGATCTTCAATCTCAATAATCTTAGGTGGGTCTTGTTCAAAAGGAGTCTGCCCTAACTCTGTTCCAAGTGGCCTCGAATCCATATCTCTTTGGACAAAATATTTACAATCAATCAGTCCTGAAATATTGCTATTTAGCGAGCCAGCTGTGCCAAAATTTATAATTAAGTCTGGTTTGTCTTCTTTGATTGTTCTTAAGGTTGATAAAGCAGCGTTAACTTTACCCACTCCAGTATGATTAATTTCATATTCAGTGTTTAAAGAATATGTTTCATCTTTAATTGCAGATAAGATAATTACTCTCATGATGTAGTCAGTACAACCTGACGATTATACAAGGCGAGATTTAATTTGTTATAAAAGAGGAGAGAGGGTTATGTTTGAACTAAATTTATTTAATGCCGCTCAATTTTTAGACCAAGGTATAGCAATAATAGGCACTTACTTGTTAACCAGCTTAAGTGCCAAAGTAAGAATGTATGGATTTATAGCTTTTTTATTAATGAATATACCCGCTGTATATTTATTGGTCGTAACTGAGTTATGGTGGATATTGGCCGTTACACCCTTGTGGCTGTATTTAAACTACAGAGGTTTTATCAATAATTACAGAGAACAGAAGGCTCTGTCTTAAGCTAAGCAAAAATATTAATATTCTCTTTAACTACTTTTTCTAGATAGGGAGAAGGAGCAAATTCAGGACCAAGCTCTTTCTCCATTTTTTTCAACCAATCTAGAACTTTATCAAATCCAACAAGGCTCCCGTAAAACATAGGCCCGCCTTCATAGACTGGCCAGCCATAACCATTAATCCAAACTATATCGATATCACTGGCCCTTATAGCCATCCCTTCATCTAGGATTTTAAATCCTTCATTAATCATGGGGTATAGGCATCTTTCTAATATTTCCTCTTTGCTGATTTCCCTTAGGCGTATCTGTCTAGCTTCAGCAAAATCTCTGATAATGGCTTCAACTTCAGGATCAGGCGATTTAACTCTGTTCTCGTCATATAAATAAAACCCTTTTCCAGATTTTTGTCCAAGACGGCCTGCTTCACAAAGAACATCTCTTAAAGTTTCGCCTTTTGAAGTTTCTTTGCTCCACCCTATGTCCAGTCCAGCAAGGTCTGACATAGCAAATGGGCCCATAGGAAACCCAAAGTCAAAGAGAGCGTCGTCTATATCCCAAGGTAATGCGCCCTCAAGAATTAATTTATTGGCTTCTCTTTGTCGCTGAGCAAGAATTCGATTGCCTACGAATCCAGGGCAAACACCAACAACAGCAGCTATCTTGCCTATTCTCTTAGCAATTGACATGGAGCTAGCGACGACTGATTTGGAAGTCTTTTCTCCTCTCACTATTTCTAATAATCTCATGACATTAGCAGGACTAAAGAAATGAAGGCCTATGACATCTTCTGGCCTTTTAGTTTCTGCTGCTATCTCATTCACATTAAGTGCAGAGGTATTAGAAGCAAGAATGGCTCCTTGTTTAGCGATGCCATCAAGTTTATTGAAGATTTCTTTTTTTAACTCCATGTTTTCAAAAACTGCTTCGATAATAAGGTCTTGTGTGTTCAAGGCCTCAATAGACAACTCACCTGTTATTAATCCCATTCTTGTTTCCACATCTTCCATAGAGATCCTTCCCTTATTCGCTGTGTTCTCATAGTTTTTTCTAATAACTGCCAAACCTTTATCTAATCTCTCTTGATTCTGTTCAACTATCGTTACAGGAATACCTACATTTGCGAAATTCATGGATATACCACCTCCCATAGTTCCGGCTCCAATCACCCCAACAGAATTGATTTCACTGACTTCAGTTTCTCGAGGTATATCTGGAATCTTATTCACTTGTCTCTCAGAGAAGAAAACATACCTTTGAGCAGCTGACTGAGTGCCAGTAACTAATTTAGTAAAAAGATCGCGCTCAACTTTTAAGCCCTCTTCGAACGACTTGTTAACCGCTGCTTCTATGCATTGAATATTGTATTCAGGCGCTAAAAACCCCCTGGTTCGTCTAGCAATCGACTTTCTAAAATCTGAAAATAAAGTGTCATTTCCCTTGTCTGCCTTAATATTTTCTTCATTGTCTCTGACTTTAACCAGAGGTCTTTTTTCTTCAACTATTGTTGAAGCGAATTTAATAGCATCCTCTAAAAGGCTTTCTTCATTAGCCAATTCATCAACTAATCCCATTTCTAGACACTGTTTAGCAGGAACGTGCTGTCCTGATGTAACCATTTCTAAGGCCTTTTGTGCACCCACTATTCTAGGCAGACGTTGTGTCCCTCCGGCACCAGGTAGCAATCCAAGGTTCACTTCCGGAAGACCGCACCTAGCTGAAGGCACAGCAATTCGGTAGTGACAGGTTAGGGCAACTTCTAAACCACCACCAAGGGCAGTGCCATGAATAGCTGAAATAACTGGTTTAGGCGAATCTTCTATCATATCTTGGACCTCAAAAAGTGAAGGGCCTTTAGGGGCTTGACCAAATTCAGTGATGTCAGCACCAGCAATAAATGTCCTACCTTCACAAATTAATACAATTGCTTTTGTATCTTCGTCTTCAATGGCTTGTTTAACACCAACATGCAGCCCTTCTCTAACATTTGCGGAAAGAGCATTAACAGGAGGTGAATTCAAAGTTAGTACGGCTATATTTGATTCTATTTCTAAATTCGTTACTTCATTGATTGCTGGCATTTTTACGCTCCGTATTTAATTATTTTGAAATTACACTCTAGCTTATGATGAGTTTAAATAGTAATCAAATCTTAAAGGATGAGTTCATCTCCTCTCTCATAGAGAATCTGCAGACCACCTTCAATAGAGTAATTTTTCTGCTTTGATTCGGTTAGTAATAGCTTCCTTATTAAACCTTTTAAAAGGAATGGGCTTGTTCCAGTTGCCATTAATTTATTTGCCCCTAAAAGTGAGGCAACTTTTATAGCTTGTTCCAAATTCATAGACAGTTTTAAAACACCAAATAATTTAACTGAATCAACGGTAAGTAAGGCCAGGTCACAAGTTTGGTTGATTTTCTTTATCAAAGATGAATTAGCTACATGACTTTCTTGAAATAGCCTTTTGCCTTTATCGTTCTCGAGATAGAAACAAAAGGAGGACCAGTTATATGGGAATCCCGCAGGGTAGGTCGACAATTTAAAAGGACCAATTTCTATTGGGTCATTACTAACGCAAGTCACTTTATTTAAAAATCCTTTTTTCTCGAGTGTCTTTTTTACTCTAGACGTAGTGATGATTTGAACATCTTTATTAAGGTTTTTTAGACTGGGTAAGTGCAAATGATCAACAAAAGGGGCTGTGATGATTACGGCCTTCACTTTGTTGAGATCTTTTTCACTTAAACAAGAGGGCTCTTCTCTCTCCCTTTGCAGTATGAAAGAGGAGTGGGGGTTAAGCGTTTTATCTAACCATGGATCAATCAAAACCGAGAAATTGTCTTCCTCAATTAACCAAGTTTGATAGTCATCAGCTTTTAGGATTCTCATGTAGTTAGTTTAAATATTAGGTAGTAATATGAAAGGCTTAACTTTTAAGGAGAGATTATGAAATATCTTATTGCAACTATGGTCTTTATTTTTTCCTGTTCTACTTTTTCAGCTGCTAAATGGGATGAAGCAGGATGTGGAAGAATAGAAGCCGGGGTTGGTCAACTTATTGGAGTATCTGAATCTATGAGGGGACTTTCAGAAGCAGCTGGCAAGAATGGTGATTCTGAAGGTGAAGAAGAACTAAGAAAGATGCAAATGCTTTATCTTGAACAGGCTGAAAACTGGTCTTCGATATATTCAGCTTTTTGTAAGTAATATTTAAAAGGGCATATAAGAAGAACATGGTGCCCAGAGGTGGAATTACGAACCGCCGGCACAAGGATTTTCAGTCATCTTGCAGAAAGAAATGTTCTGGATTTATTGAGAATCCTAATCCGCCATAAGCTCTATAGCCAATTAGCTCTGCAAGATCTTTAGGGAGTTTTTTTACGTCTTCTGAAGGTACATCTAGATATTGATTTTCTTCCTGACGTAGCCAACCTAGAGAGTAACTAAGAATGACTCCATATCTCCAGTCATTAGAAACATTTGCTCCTGCACCATGCAGAGTTCCTCCCAACCAATACAAGACTGACCCTGCAGGCATTTCTGCCGATAGTATTTCTTCATCTTTTGGCTTTCTATCTTTCCCCCATGTGTGACTACCTGGTACAAGCAAGGTAGCTCCGTTGTCGGCACGAAAGTCAGTTATTGCCCACATACTAGCAATAATTAGATTCGGTCGCGGAAGATCAAAAAATGGAAATGGGTCTTCCTCTCTATGTAATACTTGTTTTCGAGAACCAGGACCAACTTCCACGTTCAGGATCATCAATCTGCGCGGGGGACGCTTCCATCGCTGGTTCTAGTTCTGTTCTAACTTTCTCTCTTGTATTCTCCGATATGGCATTTTTTACAACCAAACAACCGAATCCTGAAAGGTTTTCTATTTTATCCTGAGTTTTATCAGTTATATCTAAGACAGGTATTTCCATTTTTACTTTTTCAAAGTTAATTGCTCTAACTCAGGCTATTACAATTCTTGTTAAAGCTCAAATTTAAGAAATCCCAGAAATGGTGCCCAGAGGTGGAATCGAACCACCGACACAAGGATTTTCAGTCCTTTGCTCTACCAACTGAGCTATCTGGGCAAAATGTGGAGCGGATTGTATACAAATATTCTGCCTTAAAGAAGGCACTATTCTTTTGGAGGTGTATATCCTTCTGGTCTTGCGTACTCTTCTCCGGAAAGAAATAAATCCATTTGTTCATTTAACCACTTCCTAGCCTTTTTATCCGTCAGATTAATTTGGCCTTCATTTATAAGCATTTTTTGGTGATCAAGCCACTCTTCCCATGCTTGCCTTGAAACATTTTCATAAATTTCTTGTCCTCTGGGTCCTGGGTAAGGAGGTTGATCTAAACCCGGCAATTCCTTTTTAAATTTTTTACAGAGGACTGATCTTGTCATGGCTTTGTTATTTGATTGATAGTTTTTTTAACGGGAGCTGGTAACCCTAAGGATTCTACATTTTTGAAGTTAACCCAAACAGTGTTTTTAATTTTTTTACCTTTTTTTACTTTTACGAGATAAGGAATGGCTTCTAAATTAAAGTGACTAAAATTATGTTTAACTTTATTGAGTTTTTTTATCTTTGAGGTATTTGAATCAAAATTTTGAGACACTGCTAACTCTAATTCCGCTTTTTTTTCAGTTTCTATAAATGACCAAAGACCTCCCCAAATTCCTTCTTCTTTTCTTTTTTCTAATAATATCTCTCCAGATGCGCCTTGAGGTATAAGCCAGAGCACCTTTTTGGTAAGTTTCGATTTTCTTTTTATCTTTAAGGGCAGGGTATCAACCAGACCCTCTTTAAAAGCCGAACAATCTTGGTTAACAGGACAGCTTGAACACAAAGGGTTTGATTTAGTGCAAACAGTAGCGCCCAGATCCATAATAGCTTGCGTATAAATATTAATTTTATCGTCAGGCAATAGGCTTTCTGAGATTTGCCATAATTGTTTAGTTGTGGAAGAGCCTTGAAGGTTGTCTTTGATTTTAAAGTGTCTTGCCAATACCCTTTTTACATTACCATCCAAAATGGGGGCTTTCTTCCTGAACCCCAGAGACAGAATAGCCCCCGCAGTAGACCTGCCTATACCGGGTAATTCAACTAATTCATCAATGGAACTTGGTATCTTTCCTCCATAATTGGAACAGATTAGTCTGGCAGCTTTATGAAGGTTTCTGGCCCTTGCATAGTAACCTAGGCCCGACCAAAGTTTTAGAACTTGATCTGGGGTAGCTTTAGAAAGGCTTTTTACTGTAGGAAACTCCTGAATAAACTTTTTAAAATAAGGAATCACAGTAACAACTTGGGTTTGTTGCAGCATAATTTCGGAAACCCAAACTTTGTAAGGGTTGATTTTTCTCTGCCAAGGCAGGTTTTTTCTACCATGCAATTCATGCCAAAGGAGTAATCTAGTACTAAATTTTTTCATTTAACTGTGATTTTCGTACTGATAGCATTCCAGTAAGAATAGTCTAGTTTTACATTATGGTTTTAGCTACAACCTCGCCCAGTTTGTTTACTTGGTAGCAAATAGGCATCCCTGTTGGGATTTCTAGCTTCACTACTTCTTCTGGACTTAGTTTATCTAATTCCATGACTAGAGCACGAAGAGAATTACCATGTGCAGTTATTACGATTTCTAAGTTATCAATTAACAGAGGAAGAATATTTTTTTCGTAATAAGGCAGTACTCTCTCAGCAGTCATTTTTAGGCTTTCTCCACCTGGGGGTGCTATGTCAAAAGATCTTCTCCATTTGTGAACCTGGTCATCTCCCCACTTTTTTCTAGCTTCATCTTTATTCAAACCTGCTAGGTCTCCGTAATTTCTTTCATTTAAGGCCTCATTCTCAACAATTTTTATATCTTCTTGGACCATTTGTTGAAGAATAATACTTCCTGTCCTCTTAGCTCTTAACAACACAGAAGTAAACATAATGTCGAATTTATAGCCTGATGCTTTTAAGGCCCTACCTGCTATTAAAGCCTCTTTTTCTCCTTTATCGGTTAAATCAGGATCCTTCCAACCCGTGAAAAGGTTTTTTTCATTCCACTCACTTTGACCGTGCCTAACAAGAACTAAAGATGCCATTGATAATTTTTTAAACTTTGAAATTAATTCTTTGAAAGAAACTATTCTAACTCACGAACCTATATAATCACGATCCAAAATGAACACATTCTTTCTTTTTATTTCCCAGAATTTTATAGCTGTAACTCTGCTTTTGCTCAGTATCACGGCTTTAATTATTTATGAAGGCAGAAAAGGAGGAAAGAAGTTAAGTCCAGGCGAAGCAACAAGAAAGATTAATAAAGAAAATGCTTTGGTACTAGATCTCAGACCTTCACAAGAATTTTCTTCAGGACACATCGCAGGCTCAATTAATGTGCAAGAAGACCAATTAGAACAGCACTTAATAACTAAAAAACACCCAAAGGAGACGCCTATAATTTTAGTTTGTAGAACAGGAATGAGTTCAAAAAAATCTGGTAATTCCCTTCTTAAATTAGGTTATCTTGATGTTAATTTAGTTGGAGGGGGGATGATGCCCAAAAGTTTAGCTGCTTCATTTTTTTTACCCATTGTCTTGCCTAAAGCGGCCTCTATCATTGTTTTTTCAAACTCTGGTAAAGCTAAATCCAGTAATTCTGTTTCTCCTTTTGCTAAGGAATCTTCTGCCCAGGATTTTAATGTTCCAGTCCATTCTGATTTAGATTCGGTACTTTCACTTTTCAGATCAGCAGGCAAATCTTCTAGTTTAATTTGTCTTGAAGGCGCCATAACAGTTAACCATCTACAAGCATTCTCTAATTGCCTCACATTTCCAGGCCAGGATAGTCTGGAAAAATAATCTTCTACTTCTTCAGATAAATATTTGACTTCTTCATTTAACTCTTGGGCACTAATTTTTAGAAAGTGTTTACTAAGGGCCGGAATGTCTTCCCTTCTTTCCTTCAAGTCAGGTAATGAGATTTTTATAACATTCAAACGATGAAACAAATCTTCTCTAAAAATTCCATTTTCTACTTGCTCCTCTAAGCTTTGGTGTGTAGCAGCTATTATTCTTACATCAACTTTTATTGGCTTTCGACCCCCAACCCTATAAAACTCACCATTTGAAAGAACTCTCAACAGTCTGGTTTGAGTTTCTAAAGGCATATCACCAATTTCATCAAGAAAAAGCGTTCCTTCATTAGCCTGTTCAAATCTTCCTATTCTTCTTTCATCTGCTCCTGTAAAAGCACCCTTTTCGTGACCAAATAACTCAGCTTCCAATAATTCTTTCGGTATGTCAGCCATATTTAGGGCTATGAATGCTTTTTCTTTTCGTGGACTATGCTGGAATAAAGCTTGAGCTACTAATTCTTTTCCTGTTCCAGAATGTCCAACCAATAACACAGTAGAGTTTGAATTAGATAATTTTCCGATGGCTCTAAAAACTTCCTGCATGGCAGGAGCTTCACCAATTATCTCAGCTTTAGGATCCTTTTCAGTTTCTTCTTCCTTTTCCTCTTCAGAAGTTATCGCCCTTTTTACAATTTTTACTGCTTCATTTATATCAAATGGTTTAGGAAGATATTCCCATGCACCATGTTCGTAAGACTCGACTGCACTTTCAAGGTCAGAGTGCGCCGTCATTATTATGACCGGTATATCTGGCCTAATTTCTTTAACTTGGTCCAGGAGCGCTAACCCACTGGTACCAGGCATTTTAATGTCGGACAGGATTGCTCTAGGAGATTCTACTTCTAGTTTTTTTATAACTTGATGTGCTGATTCAAATGTTTCAATCTTTAAACCATTTTCTGAGAGCCCCTTTTCAAGAACCCACCTTATAGATTCATCATCATCGACTACCCAAACTAAATTCTTATCAGGCATTTACAATCCTTAATTCTTGCTCACTTAACTCATGGTCGATAGGTATGAGGATGCTAAATTCTGTTTTACCCGGTTCACTTTCAAATTTAATAATTCCATTGTGTTGGGAAATGATTCCTTGAGTAATAGAAAGACCCAAGCCCGAGCCTTCAGGTTTTGAAGATATCATGGGAAAAAACACAGAATCCTTAAGATCTTTAGGTATACCAGGCCCATTATCAATAACAGAAATTTTGCAGACTGTTTTGTGTTGAGTTTCTCCAACTAATTCTTGATGAAGAACTCTGGTTATAATTTTTATCTCAGGAGAAAGCACTTCTCCTTCTATCAAAGACTCCCTGGCATTGTTAACTAGATTTAAAATACTTTGTTCTAATAAATAAATATCTAAATAAATTTCTGGGATGCTTGGGTCATAGTCTTTAAGCAAATTAATACCGCTTTTGCTTAAGTTTTGTTTTAACAAAGCTATAACACTTTCTAAAGGTGCATGAATATTTTGCAGTTCAAAAGTAGGTTTCCTGTTTGGACCTAGAATGTCATCAACTAAGGAAGAAAGCCTGTCAGTTTGGTTGATTATTATTTCGGTGTATTCACCTAAATGCTCTTTTGGAAGTTTTTGACTTAATAATTGAGCTGCACCCCTAATACCACTTAAGGGATTCTTGATTTCATGAGCAAGACCTTTAATAAAAGCAGAGGTCACTTCTTGGTTAGTTTGAGATCGGATTCTTTCACGGACTTCATGAGAGTAGTCTTTATCTATTATCTCTAAAATAAATCCTTCGCCAATTAAGTCATCTTTAAATGATTGGATATGGTAATCACATAACAGCTTCTTTCCACCCTTAATGAATAAAAGAGTATCCACTTTTGAAAAAGACATTTTGTCACTAAGATTTTCTAGCAAGTTGTCAAAGTCCTTTGATTCTTCAAAGAATAATTCTTGGAGCTTTTTATTTTTAGAAGATTTAAAACTTGTATCTAATAGTGATTGAGCAGAGGAATTGAGATATTTAATTTTTAAAAATTTATCTAAAAGCAAGACTCCTGTTTTCAGTTCATTCAGATAATTTCTATCTATTTTTTCCATGAACTCTTCAGAAAAAAGGGGGAGAATTTATTCCCCCTTTTTATTTTTTAGTAATAGGTCAACTTAAAATATTTTTTCTTAAAAACACTTAAGTTAAAGTTCCCACTATGTGTGCAATAATCTTATAAGGATCTGCATTTGAGGCTGGTCGCCTGTCTTCCAAGTAACCGTTCCAGTCATGTTCAAGAGTGTAAATAGGAATACGAATACTTGCTCCTCTATCACTAATGCCATAAGAGAACTCAGTAATTTTTTGTGTTTCATGAAGGCCTGTTAGTCTTTGATCATTGTCGGAACCATAGTTAGAGATTCCTTCTTCATGGACTTCTCCAAGCTTCTCACACATTGAGGTGAAAAGAGCCTCTGAGCCTCGGGTTCGCATTTCTTCATTGGAAAAATTTGTATGCATACCAGATCCATTCCAATCTCCACTTTTTGGTTTGGGGTGGAGGTTTACTCCAACGCCAAAATCTTCTGCTATCTTGTATAGCAAATATCTGCTTATCCAAAGATCATCTCCGGCTTTCACTCCTTTACCAAAGCATTGATATTCCCATTGACCTAATGCTACCTCGGCATTTGTTCCTGTGAGTTCAATTCCTGCATCTATACAAGCTTCTAGGTGAGCTTCGGAAATTTCTCTTCCTTGAACATTATCTGCTCCAACACCACAATAGTAGTCGCCCTGTGGTCTTGGTGTGCCATCTTCCCAACCTAAAGGACTTCCATCCTTGTTAGTAAAAAAATACTCTTGTTCAAATCCAAACCACCATTCGTCACTTAATATTTTTTCTGCAGCAGCCCTGGTGTTTGAAGGGTGGGTCTCATGTTCTCCTGTTTCGACTTGACACATAACAAGATAATCGGCAAACAAGGGACAGTCATAGGTATTTACAGGAAGTAATAAGCAATCTGAACTTCCTCCCTCCGCCTGTTGAGTTGATGAGCCATCAAATGACCACTCTGGGGGGGTGTCATCTGTAGTTGCTTTAATTTTACTTCTGATAGAAGGCTCTGGCTGAAATCCATCAAGCCAAACATATTCATAAATTTTCGTTTCTGACATTTTAGTTTTCTCCATTCATAAAAGATGAATTAAAATAATATCATAAAAAAAGCCCTATTACAGGGCTTTTAAAGTGACTAAAGAGTAAAAATGCACTACATAAATGCATATGCACTATCAAGGTGCATTAATTTTTACAATCTTTTCTGCTAAACCTTCTTTTTTAGAAAAAACTAACCACTCAGAGAAGAATTTGTTCCATTGATATTTTTCGTCTTTATGAAACATATTTGTATTGGGGTATTTATTTCTTGCCCAAAATAATTGTTTCCCATTAAATTTTCTTACCTCTGCCATTCTTATGTCATGATAGATAGCTACAACAATTTCAGTTTCGTTCAATTCCTTGGTTGTATATCCAGACTGGCTAATAATCAATGTGGATGTGTATCTTGAATCCTTATTTAACTCAATAGTTACTCTCGAGTTAAGGTCAGCTTCTGGAAGGAGGTAAGACAAGTTAAGGTTTTTCTTAAAACTAGGAATAATTTCTTTTATGAGCATAAAGTTCTTCTCATATAAAAATAGAAGGCCCTTAAGATTAGTCTTTGGTTTTCTTCTTAATGTTACGCCTAAGTTATTTTTGTTAGTCATAAGATGACCATAATATTAACGCAGCTATCGATCTAAAGGGTTTCCAGGTTTCAGCAATTTCTTCTGTTGTCAACTTTTGAGGTCTGGTTTTTAGACCCTTTAGTCTTTGTATTGCAACCTGTAATCCTAAGTCTGAAGAGGGCCAAGCATCTTTCCTTGACATACACCCTAGCAAGTAACATTGAGCTGTCCACTCACCGATTCCCTTTAACTTTGTTAACTCAATTATTACCTCTTCATTTGACATCAGCTCTAATGAATTAAAGTTGAGATCTCCAGAAATGTATGCCTTTGCAATACCACTGCAGTAATTAATTTTTTGAAAACTTAGGCCCGCTTCTCTAAAAACCTTTTCATCAGTTTTGATGAATTTCTCTGCAGAAAATGGAGTAATAGATTGTTTCAATCTTCCAAAGATAGCTTTAGCTGAAGCAACAGAAAGCTGCTGTTCAACAATAAGATTTATCAACCCCTCAAATCCTGAAGGCCTTTTAAATAATGTAATTTGCCCCTTTCTTTTTTTTAGTAATGCCTTTAATTCAGGATCTTTATCGCATAAAAATTTAAGCCCTTCTTTAAGAGAATTAGGGTTTAATTCTTGCTTCATTTTGGTAGAGCCTATTAATTATTGAGCTTTTAAAAGGTAAGAGAGATTTACATCTTTCATTGTATTCCAGGACATGTTCTCTTTCCCTTTCCACGAAATCATCAATCGCTTTTTTAAATCTTTCATCTTTTATCCAATGGGACGAATACGTTTCAACTGGTTGAAATCCTCTTTTAATCTTGTGTTCTCCTTGAACTCCTGGATCAAATCTATTTAACCGTTCTTCAATACAATGTTCTATTCCCTGATAGTAACAAGTTTCAAAATGCAAAGAGTCGTATTCTTCAAGACAACCCCAATATCTCCCATAAAGATTCTTCGAGTCACAAAAGTTTAAGGCACCTGCCACATAGCCTTCTGTATCAGTATCCTTCGCCATTACTAATAATATTGATTCGGGAAGACATTTAGAGATTTGATGAAAAAATTCTAGGTTTAAGTATGCTCGCATGCCTCTTTTTAAATAAGTTAATTGATAAAATTTAAAGAAACTCTCCCAGTGGTTTTTTGTTATATCTTTACCTGAAATCCTTTCCATTTGAATGTTCTGGTCATAAATTTTAGACCTTTCTTTTTTTAAATTTTTTCTCTGTCTTGAGGTTAGTTCATCTAGGAAATCATTGAAGTCGGAGTAGTTGTTATTAAACCAATGAAATGAATAGCTGGTTCTCATGCTAAACCCGGAATCAGCGTAAGCTTTTAGTTCATTTTTTTCCGGTAAAAGAATATGGGCACTAGAAATATTTAGTTTAGTAGAAATTTCTTCTAAACCTTCTTTAATAAGTGCACTTATTGTTATTCTTTTACTTTCATCAAAAAGGCACAATCTTGGACCAGAAGCTGGAGTGAAGGGAATTGCGCTTACCAGCTTGGGGTAATAATCTAAGCCATTTCTGTAGAAAGCATCAGCCCATGACCAATCAAAAATAAACTCTCCGTGGGAATCAGTTTTTATGTACATAGGCATTAATCCAATGACATCTTCATCTTCCTTCACAAGCAAGTGAAAGGGGTACCAGCCTGTTCCTTCCCCAACACACTTACTTTCTTCCAAAGACAGCAAGAAAGAATGTTTCATAAAAGGATAGTCAGAATTGACTAAATCATCCCAGGTTGACTTATCGACGTTTTTAATAGATTCAATGAAGGTTATTTTCATTCTTTAATATAAGTTTATACCCCTATGATGTAGGGAAGCATTGTGCCTACTAAGATAGAAAAACCTATCCAATTATTCTGCTTGAAGGCTTTGAGGCATTTATCTGGTTCTTCGTTTCTAACAAGAAGAAATTGAATAAAAACAAAACCAAGACAAACAAAAATACTTAAATAAAAGATTGGACTCATTTTTTCTACTAAAGCACAAAGACTCCAAAGACAAAGAGATATCAAATGAAATACAACGATTAAGGCAGGGGTGTTTTTTCCGAACGTTATGGCAGAAGAGTTAAGGCCAATAGATAGATCTCCTTCTTTATCACTTAGAGCATAAGCTGTGTCATAGGCTAATATCCAAAAAAAGCATGCCGAAAACATGATTAAAGATGAAAAAGAGATCCTGTCTAATTCTGCAGCTGAAACCATTAATATTCCCCATGAAAAGGCTAACCCTAAAAATAACTGCGGGACTTTAAAAAATCTTTTTGTTAAGGGATAGAAGACAGCAATTAGTAAGCCTATTCCCGCAATAAGGACAGTAAACTTATTTGTCCAAATTAATAAAACTGCTGAAAGGCCTATTAGAATAAAGAAAAGGACTATGGCTTCAACGCTGCTTACCTCACCAGTAACGATAGGCCTTTCCTTAGTTCTCTCTACCTTGCCGTCAAAATCTTTATCAAAAAGATCATTAATAACACAACCTGCAGAACGCATTAAAAAGGTTCCTATACAGAAAATAATCACTAGTTTAATGGTGGGTGAACCATCTTTCAAAACCATGAAAGCACTTAAAGTAGGCCATAAAAGCAAAAAAGTTCCAATAGGCTTTTCCAGCCTCATAAGCTTTCCTAATCCAATTAATTTGTTAGTCATTTCACTTTTTCTATCTTAAGCACTAAAGAAGGAGTACTTTAGTCTAGGTTGCCAAGAAAGTTGAGTTAGAATGTCGCATTTTATTAATAAGTAAAAGTAAAATTAAATGAAAAAGTGGGAATGCATAGTATGTGGTTTCACCTATGATGAAGAAGAAGGCTGGCCAGAAGAAGGAATTGAACCCGGAACTGCTTGGGACGATGTACCCGAAGATTGGGTGTGTCCAGATTGCGGAGTAGGCAAGGAAGATTTTGAAATGGTTGAAATATGAACGCTTTATCTGCTCCTAAGAACCTCACAAGAAACGTTTTGATTGGAATGGCGGCTGGTGTTCTGGTTGCTTCTGTTTTTTATTACTCGTCGGGATTTATTTCTGAAAATATATCGCTCGTTATAGAAAAGTATGTTTTTAATCTGGGTGGCCAGATTTTTAAGAATCTTTTAATGCTTGTCGTTGTCTCACTAGTATCAGGAATATCCTCTCTTTCCAATATGGTAAAGCTAGGATCTATAGCTACCAAGACCATCGGTCTTTATTTGTTTACTACAGCTATAGCAGTTAGTTTGGCTTTACTTTTTGGCTGGGCTTTTAATCTTTCTGGATTCGAAGGAACGGTAGATCCGTATGTACCTCCAACAGGTGATTCAAGTTTATATGGAACGGTTTTAAGAATTTTCCCCAATAACATTTTTGGTGCTTTTATTGAAAATAATATGTTGGGAATAGTCTTTATAAGTATTTTGTTTGGAATAGCTTTAAATCTAACAGATGATTTAACCGATGGACTTTCGAAGTCCTTCGAAAGACTTAACACAGTTTTTTTGAAGATAGTTTTATTAATAATGAGTTTAGCTCCTATAGGTGTTTTCTGCCTGATGGGCAGTTATGTAATGTCTAAAGGACTTAATATTTTTGGTGATTTAGCTCAATACGTTCTTTTATTAATTTTTGTGTTGGCTTTTCATTCTTTATTTACTTACTCATTTATGCTTAAAGCTTTTGCTAACCTAAATCCTATTATTTTTTATCGAAAGATGAGAAATGTAGCTCTGTTTGCTTTCTCTACTTCTTCAAGTGCAGCAACGATCCCAGTAACTCTGAAAACAGTAACAGACGATCTTGGTGTTAAGAGAGATGTTTCTTCTTTTGTTGTTCCTGTTGGAGCAACTATTAATATGGACGGAACAGCTATTATGCAAGGCTTGGCAACTATGTTTATAGCCAGCACAGTAGGCGTAGATTTGTCTTTGGTTCAGTACGGACAAATTGTATTGTTGGCTATAGTAACTTCGATAGGAACTGCAGCAGTGCCTTCTGCTGGTACAGTAACTTTAGCTTTGATTTTAGGGTCTCTTGGCCTGCCTTTAGATGCAATAGGTTTAATATTAGCAGTCGATAGGATATTAGACATGATGAGGACTGCAGTTAATGTGTGTGGGGATGCAGCAGTATCCTGTATTGTTGCCAAATCAGAAAATGAACTAGATTTATCAACCTTTAATTCAGAGTGATAAAGATTGATTTTAATTGCCCCCTTTATCTTGTAGACTTCGCCGCTGTTAATAGTTCTCAACAAGGTTTTTAGATTTAAGGAGAAATAATGATAGATAGTTATCTTGCTATACCCCCTTTATTAGGCTTTGCAGGTCTTTTAGTAGCCCTTGGACTTTATCTTATTGTTAATAGGTTTCCTGAAGGAGACCAAAATGTAAAGAAGATAGGAGATCAAATCCATCTTGGTGCTATGACTTTTATGAAAACTGAATATCTTTACTTAACAATATTTGCAGTTGTAGTGATAGTTTTGGTTTGGATGTCCCTGGGACAAGATACAGCAACAGCTGTTTTAGCTGGTGCCCTTTCTTCTTCTACTGCCGGTTGGATAGGAATGTACTCAGCAACAAAAGCAAATGTTAGGACTGCAACAGCGGCATCAGAATCTGGTGCAGAAACTGCACTTTCAGTAGCATTTTATGGCGGTTCAATTATGGGGCTCTGTGTTGCATCTCTTGGGCTAATAGGATTAGGGTCTCTTTATTATTTTTTAAGTGGAGATGCTCACTCAATAGAAGGATTTGCTATGGGTGCTTCAATCGTAGCCTTATTCTCAAGAGTAGGTGGCGGAATATATACAAAGAGCGCCGATGTTGGAGCAGACCTTGTTGGTAAGTTAGAAGCTGGAATACCAGAAGATGATCCAAGGAATCCTGGAGTTATAGCCGATAATGTCGGAGACAATGTAGGAGATATAGCAGGGATGGGTTCAGATATTTTTGAGTCTTATTGTGGCTCTATGGTTGCCTGCATTGCAATTGCTTCAACCTCAGCCATGATTGCAGAAGCAAACAGGGAAGGCATGATGTTTTTGCCACTGGCATTAACCTCGATAGGTCTGATTTCTTCAGTTATTGGCATAGTTATAGTCAGAATTTTTTCTAGTTCATCACCAGCTTTGGCAATGAGAATAGGAACAATTGCAGCACCAGTTATTTTTGTATCTGCAGCCTATTTTCTGATTAATTTCTTAGTACCTGCCAGCAATATTTGGTTAGCGGTAGTTTGTGGTTCTGCAGGAGGCATAGTAATTGGTTTGATTACAGAATATTACACCGGTTCAAAGCCAATAGTTAAAATTGCAGAGTCAGGCCAGACAGGTCCTGCAACAGTAATGATCACAGGATTGTCTGTTGGAATGCAGTCTGTTGTAATTCCGATTGCTTGTATTGCTCTTATTATTTTCGTTTCCACAAAACTAACTGGTCTTTATGGGGTTGGAATAGCAGCAGTAGGAATGCTTTCTACAGTAGGAATAACTATGGCCATAGACGCCTATGGTCCAGTTGCAGATAATGCCGGAGGCATTGCAGAAATGGCAGGCATGCCCCCTGAAACGAGAGAAATTACTGACGAGTTAGATGAACAAGGAAACACAACTGCTGCAATAGGAAAGGGTTTTGCTATAGGAGCAGCTGCTTTGGCTGCTTTGGCAATAATAGCAGCTTTTGTTTCGACAGTTTCCGCAAATAGAGGAGAGGACCTTCAATTGATGTTGGATAATCCTATGGTATTAATTGGGTTATTTATTGGAGGGGCTATTCCATTTCTTATAGCCTCAATAACAATGACAGCTGTTGGTGATGCTGCTTTTGAAATGATTAATGAGATAAGAAGACAATTCAAAGAAATACCTGGTCTTCTTGAGGGAAATGCTGAGCCGGATACCGCTAAGTGTGTTGATATAGCTACTTCTGCAGCACTTAAAAAAATGCTTATACCAGGGGTTATTGCCGTATCTGCACCCCCTTTAGTAGGGTTTATCCTAGGCCCTGAATCTTTAGGTGGAATGTTAGCAGGTGGTTTACTGGCTTGTGTTTTAATGGCTTTATTCATGGCAAATGCCGGAGGAGCTTGGGATAACGCTAAGAAATATATTGAAAAAGGCAACCTAGGAGGAAAAGGCACCGACACTCACGCAGCTGCTGTTGTAGGAGATACTGTAGGTGATCCGTTTAAGGACACATCTGGCCCTTCCATGAATATCTTAATTAACGTAATGGCAATAGTGAGTCTTGTAATAGCCCCGTTACTCTAATTAGATTAATTCTTTCCTCATCGTAGTATGGGGTATGCCAGTGTCAGACTCATATGGTTCTGTCTTTTTATAACCTAAAGACAGGTAAAAATTTATAGCATTTTCTCTTGCGTTTAAAACCATTTTTGTCGCTCCTTTATTCTTAGCCATCATTTCTAATTCTAAGACTATTGAAGAACCCAAACCTTTTCTTTGGATTGACTCATTTACTGCCATATAT
>LUMF01000004.1_pt1 | contig 21926 bp, 18 predicted proteins | sample 729701 | NCBI WGS metagenome assembly LUMF01 (sample SAMN03860270, study PRJNA289734) | marine metagenome | biome: seawater column; feature: ocean; material: water; isolation source: Red Sea water column Station 34 - depth 100m | place: Saudi Arabia: Red Sea | collected 2011-10-15 | depth 100 m | reverse complement strand
CCTTACCAGATAGCTTCTCATTCAAGCAAATCTTCAATTAAGTTGAAAGGGAAAGAAATTTTGAAAATGAGTTCTGGGGAAATCAGGAAAATCAGAGGAGATTCTATTTCAATGATTTTTCAAGAACCAATGACCTCATTGAATCCTTATCAAAGAGTTGGAAGGCAAATTGAAGAAATTTTAATGGTACACAAAGGAATGCGAAGAAAAGAGGCAAGAAATAAAACTATTGATTTATTAGAGAAAGTACAAATTCCAGATCCACAACTGAAAGCTGAGTCTTATCCTCATCAGCTTTCTGGAGGTCAGAGGCAAAGAGTTATGATTGCAATGGCCCTTTCAAATGATCCTGATTTATTGATTGCTGATGAACCCACAACAGCATTAGATGTAACCGTTGAAAAATCCTTACTTGAACTTCTCAATGAACTTCAGCTACAAATGGGAATGTCTATACTTTTCATTACGCACGACCTCAATATACCAATTCTTTTATCAGAAGGTTTGACAGTAAATTATTTAACCAAGAAGAGTTTCTTAAATAAGAATCTTTATCTAACTGCAGTCAATGAGGCGGCCATTGAAGTTCATGAGGGGAGAACTACTGGCTTGGTAGGGGAATCCGGTTCAGGGAAATCATCTTTGGCTAGAGCCTTACTGGGATTGGAACAATCTGAAGGATTTATTGAGTTTGACGGAAAAGATTTAAATTCTTTATCAGAGAATTCACGGAGGTTTATAAAAAAAGATTTTCAAATTGTTTTTCAAGACCCATTCGGCTCACTATCACCTCGTCAGACTATTGGCGAAATAATCGGTGAAGGACTAAGAGTACATGAGTCTCAACTTAGTAAATCAGAAAGACAATCCAAAATCTTAAAGGCTTTAGAAGAAGTAGAACTGGATTCCTCTTTTTACCTTCGTTTCCCGCATGAGTTATCTGGTGGACAAAGGCAAAGAGTTGCAATTGCAAGAGCTATCATTTTAAAGCCTAAATTAATTCTTTTAGACGAACCTACCTCAGCGCTTGATGTATCTATACAGATGCAAGTCATAAAATTATTATCTGAATTACAACAAAAGCATAATCTTTCATATTTATGTATTAGCCATGACCTTAAGGTTATTCGGGCATTATCTGATCTAGTTTATGTAATGAAGCAAGGGAAGATAGTTGAGAAAGGAATGGCAGATCAGGTTTTCAATGAACCCAATAATGAATACACTAAAGAATTGATAAGAGCCTCAATTTAAAGAAATATTTACTTAGAGAAGGCAAATGAGTAGTAAGAAAAGAAAGTATTCTTCAAAAATAGTCGATGGAGTTGAACAAGCTCCATCAAGAGCTATGTTGAGAGCTGTAGGTTTTGAAGAGGAAGATTTCTTGAAACCCCAAGTAGGTATAGCTTCAACTTGGAGTATGGTAACTCCTTGTAACATGCATATAAATCAGTTGGCTGAAGCAGCCGCGGAAGGAGCAAATAGTTCTGGGTGTAAGTCTGTTATATTCAACACAATTAGCGTATCTGACGGAATATCAATGGGTACAAAGGGGATGAGGTATAGCCTGGTATCTAGAGAAGTAATAGCAGATTCTATTGAAACAGTAGTTGAAGGCCAAGGATTTGACGGTTTATTGGCAATAGGAGGGTGTGACAAAAATATGCCTGGTTGTTTGATGGCAATAGCACGATTAGACAGGCCAGCAATTTTTGTTTACGGCGGTAGTATTCAACCTGGAGAGGGTAGAACAGATGTCATTTCGGTATTTGAAGCTGTAGGTGCACATTCTGAAGGCAAGATTTCTGATATAGAACTTCTAGATGTGGAATCTAAAGCCATACCAGGTCCCGGAGCATGTGGAGGAATGTATACAGCTAATACAATGGCATCTGCTATTGAAGCTTTAGGGCTTAGTCTGCCTAACAGCTCTGCTAAAGAAGCTGTTTCATCGTCTAAAAAACAAGATTGTGTAGAAGCTGGAGAGGCTCTTACAAATTTAATTGATCTAAACCTAACCCCAAGAAAGCTACTAACCAAAAAAGCTTTTGAAAATGCAATTTCTATAGTTATAGCCCTCGGAGGGTCTACGAATGCAGTTTTACATCTTCTGGCCATTGCGCATGAAGCCCAAGTCGAACTCAGTATTGATGACTTCACAAGAATAGGAAAAAAAGTACCGGTACTTGCTGATTTAAAGCCTAGTGGTAATTATTTAATGTCTGAACTTATAGCTATTGGAGGAATTACTCCTTTAATGAAAATTCTCTTGAACGAAGGTTTATTACACGGAGATGCTTTGACTGTTACTGGAAAAACTTTAGAAGAAAATTTAGATTCAGTAAAAGCATATTCCAAAGACCAAAACATAATTAAAAATTTTAATGATCCTGTGAAGAAAGACAGTCATTTAAGAATTCTTTATGGAAACCTAGCTCCTGAAGGTGCAGTAGCAAAGATATCTGGCAAGGAAGGTACGCTATTTAAAGGAAAGGCTAAACCTTACGATTCAGAAGAAGAAGCTATGAAGGCCATAATGGAAGGAAATATAAATCAAGGCGATGTAGTCATAATAAGATATGAAGGTCCCAAAGGGGGTCCTGGCATGAGAGAAATGTTAAGTCCAACTTCAGCAATTATGGGTAAGGGTCTAGGAGACCAAGTAGCTTTTTTAACAGATGGAAGATTTTCTGGCGGAACTCATGGATTTGTTGTGGGGCATATATCACCCGAAGCTCATCTTGGTGGGCCACTAGCCCTAGTCGAAGAAGGAGACGAAATAAGAATTTATGCAGAAAAAAATGAAGTGAGTTTAGAGGTTGACGAAAAGGTATTGGAACTTAGAAAAAAGAATTGGAAAAGTCCAAAGGGAGAGAGTCGAGGTGTGTTGCGTAAATACGCACAAATGGTTGGATCTGCTTCTACTGGTGCAGTAACAACTTAATTTAAGTATTTAAAAATCTACTTGAAAAAAAAACAGTACTCCCCATAATAAGAAAAGAATGCTTATTTCTAGTCGATCGAGACGTCCCCTTTGAACATACGAATTATTTATTCCGTGGAGGATATATGACAGTTGTCACTATAACTGATGATAATTTTGAGGAAGAGGTTTCTTCATCAGACACACCTGTGCTTGTTGATTATTGGGCAACCTGGTGCGGACCTTGCAAGATGGTTGGTCCCATCGTTGAAGAAATAGCCACTGAGTTTGAAGGTAAGTTAAAGGTTGGAAAATTGGATGTAGATAATAATCAAGCCTCTGCTGCCAAGCAAAACGTTATGAGCATCCCTACTTTGTTAATTTTTAAAGAAGGGCAGGTAGTGGCACAACAAGTGGGTGCATTAAGCAAAACACAATTAACAGAATTCATAGAAACTCATATCTAAATAACTAGACGTCCTCAATATAGGAAGGTATATTGGATTTGTGTATCTTTTTCTGATGCACCTAAATCCGGGAAATTTTTTTAAGATGCAACTATCAGAATTAAAAACTTTACCTGTACAGGAACTCATATCTCTTGGGGAGGAGTGCGGTCTTGATAATGCCTCAAGGATGAAAAGACAAGATGTAATCTTTGGTATTCTAAAGAATAAGTCAAAGCAAGGAGAGGATATTGACGGCGGAGGTGTTTTAGAAATACTTCAAGATGGATTTGGTTTTTTAAGATCGACTGATTCTTCATATTTAGCTGGGCCAGATGATATTTATGTTTCACCCAGTCAGATAAGAAGATTTGGATTGAGAACAGGAGATACTATCCAAGGGAAGATTCGACCTCCAAAAGAAGGGGAAAGGTATTTTGCAATACTAAAAATAGAAGAAATTAATTTTGAAAAACCAGATAAAGCTAAAAATAAGGTTTCCTTTGAAAATTTAACTCCACTGTTTCCTGATCAAAGAATGGTTTTAGAATCAGGAAGTGGTAGTACAGAAGATCTCTCAGCAAGAGTCATAGATTTAACTGCTCCAACAGGCAAAGGGCAGAGGTCATTAATAGTATCGCCTCCCAAGGCAGGAAAAACTTTATTGCTTCAAAGCATGGCCCACTCAATTGCTAAAAATAACCCTGAATGCAAGATTATGGTTTTGTTAGTTGATGAAAGACCAGAAGAAGTAACAGAAATGGTCAGATCAGTTAAAGGAGAGGTAATTGCAAGTACTTTCGATGAACCTGCATCAAGACATGTTCAAGTAGCAGATATGGTGATTAACAAAGCCAGAAGACTTGTTGAGCATAAGCACGATGTAGTTATTCTTTTAGATTCAATAACAAGATTAGCCAGAGCTTATAATTCAACTCAAGCAGCTTCTGGGAAGATTCTCACCGGAGGAGTAGATGCTAATGCTCTTGAAAAGCCCAAAAGGTTTTTTGGAGCAGCAAGAAATATTGAAGGTGGAGGAAGCTTAACAATTATTGCAACTGCACTAATTGATACAGGTTCAAGAATGGATGAAGTAATTTTTGAAGAATTTAAAGGAACAGGAAATTCAGAAATTAATTTAGATAGAAAGATTGCTGAAAAACGAGTCTTCCCAGCTATCAATATTCGAAAAACTGGAACCAGAAGAGAAGATCTACTCACAACTGATGCAGAACTTAGACATATAACTATACTGAGAAAGTTACTTAATGAGATGGAGGACACTGCTGCAATGGAATGGGTCCTAGATAAACTAAAGGACTACAAGACCAATGCTGAGTTTTTTGAATCCATGAAGCGAAAGTAAATCACTACTTCTTTACTGCCATCTCTTTCTTTTTTTCTCTTCTTTTACCTTCCTTAAACAACACAACTATCTTCTCAACTAAGCCTAAAGACAATAAGGTTAAGATAATCAGAACTGTTAAACCACTGATAATTATTTGGCTGTTAAGACTGATCTCTTTTCCCCAAATTACCACGGGTTTTGAATCAAGTAGGAACTGAGTGTCACCAAATATTAAAGCTAATAACACGGCTAAAATAATGGAAAACAAATAAATTCTAGGCATTACTTCATTTGCAGAAGGCAATATCTTGATTGTCCTGCTATTTTAGATTTAATCATATTCCACTCTTCAAAAATCTCTTCTATTTCTTTCTCCTTTTCAACTTCAGTGCAAATAATAGAATCCTTTGTTATTAGTTCTTTTTCGACAATTAATGAGAAGGCTCTTTTTAGGTAATTTTGTCTAAAAGGGGGGTCAATAAAAACAATATCAAGCGGTTTTTCAATTTTTTTTTCAAAGGGAAATTTTAAAGAATCTATTGGCATGACTTCACACTGTCTTCTTACATTTAACTTGATAATAGTTTTATAAAGTTCCTCAGACATTTTTCTATTTTTTTCTGCAAAATAAACAAAAGATGCTCCTCTCGAAATGGCTTCTAATCCTAAGCTACCAGTTCCAGCAAACATATCGAGACACCTAGAATGTTTAATATCACCCTGAAGCCAACTAAAAATAGTTTCTTTTGTTCTATTCGTTGTCGGCCTGATATATCTTGAAGCTTTAAAAGGGATCTTTAATCCTTTGAATTTACCCGCAACTATTCTCACATTGGAAACACGTCTTTTCATGCTCAAATCATATCAGCTAATTTAAATTAAAGTAGATTTAGGGTTATGGACATGATAATTTGCCGAAATATGGACCCTGATCCAGTTAACAAAGAGTTTCTTCGAGCCATGCGTGGCATTACTTCGACAGTTACAGTCTTATCAGCAAAGGATGGCACAAGTAAAGAAGCTATGACAGCAACTTCTGTGGCTTCTCTATCTCTCGATCCGCCAACAATGTTAGTTTGCATAAATCATGAAGCTACCATTCACAATATTTTGAAAGAAGGCTTGGGTTTTTGTATTAATATTTTATCTGTTGGTCAAGAAGGCTTGGCAGATATATGTAGCATTAAGGGAAAGGAAGAACAAAGGTTTTTAGAAGGGAATTGGTCAGAATTCGAAGGCATTCCATACAATGAAGAATCTCAGTCCAATATGTTCTGTAAATGTATTAAGACAATAGAGCACACTACACACACAATTTATTTAGGCGAAATTACTAAAGTCTTAAATCAAAACAATTTCAATCCTTTACTTTATAAAGACGGAAATTATTTAGATTAATTAATATGAAAAGCATATATACGTGGCGGCCTTTACCTAAATTCTTTCATATCTTTCTTTTATTATTTTCTTTCTCTTCAATTCTCTCTTCTGAGATTCTGATAGATGGAAAGTTATCTGAAAAGGAATGGCAAAATGCTAGAGAAGTTAACAAATTCTATGAAGTATTCCCTTTTTCTTTGAATGATGTTTCAGGAAACACAAGGGTTCTTATAGCTGACGATGAGAAAGGAATATATTTCGGATTTATTAACACACAGTCGAACGAATCTATAAGAGCAAACCAGCATCAACGTGATCAAGGAGCTAGACCTCCTGTAGGGGATCAGGTTGGTGTAACTTTAGATTTTGATAACGACGGAAAGACTGCTTATAGGTTTTCAGTTAATGCAGGAAATTCAATTAATGATGGGACTGTTATAAATGAGAATGAACAAAATTTAGATTGGGATGGTGATTGGTTATCTGCAACTAGCATTTCGGATAATGGTTGGTATGCAGAGATATTTGTCCCTTGGGCAATCACTTCTATGAAGTCTCAAAAAGGGGAGGAACGAACAATAGGGTTTTGTTTTTATAGAATGATGATTGCCGAATACAAGGTATCTGCTACATGCAAAGGGAGTCCTTATGTAAATAAATTTCTTTCAGTATTTGATGAAATGAATTTTAAAAAATACGATGTTTCCCAGTTGGACTTCTTTCCTTATTTAACGGTTTCAGACGATGCTGCAACGAAAGAGAAAGATACCAAGGTGGGAGCTGAAGTTTTCTGGAAAATTGACTCTAGTAAACAATTAAATGCCACCTTTAATCCAGATTTTGGTCAGGTTGAGAGTGATGAGCTGGTTGTTAATTTTTCTGCTACCGAAACCTATTACTCTGATAAGCGACCCTTTTTTGCAGAAAATCAATCTATGTTTGAGGTTCAAGGTTATCAAATGTTTTACGTGATCAACACCAGGCGCATAGGTGCAGCCCCGGATTATAACTGCTCCAGTTTGTCTTCCAACCTGATACCCCTGTGCAATGCAAACAAAAAGGGCACTACAGACATAGATTTGGCGGTTCGATATATCCAACAAACTGAGAATCTGGATTTTGGATTCTTAGGAGCTTCTGAAAAAGATGAGGAGTTTAGTCAAGGAAGAGATTTTTATGCTACTAAATTAAGAAAAACCAATAAAAACTTTTCAGTTGGATATTTGGGTACTTATGTTGAAAGGCCAGTTCTAAATCGAGAAGCAACTGTACACACTGCTGATTTCGAATACTGGGCTTCTGAAGATCTCAGGGTAAGTGGAGTTCTAATGAATTCAAAAGTTGATGATCAAGATGGGTATGGGTTTAGAGTTGGATACGGCTATACGCCTTCTAAAACGTTTTCTGGAGGTATGGGAATTTGGTATTTCGATAAAAAAATAGATTTGAGTGACATGGGGTATTTATTTAGAAATGACCAAGCATTTTTTTCGGGAAGGTTTGAATGGAAACAGCCAGAGTTCCCTGAAGCTTCTTTAACTAGAGAGAGAAGATACCAATTAGATTTTACTTATGAAACTGACAGTAAGGGTAATAAAGAGACTCCTCCAATTTCACTAACACTGACAAATGGATTTAAAAGCTCATCTCAGGCGACGTTAAAAACTTTCTACAGGTTGAGTGGAAGGGACACCCTGATTACAAGAAAATATGAGCAAGCTCCTTTTGTAAATATGCCCACAGGGTATGGTTTTGAATTTGAATACATGGGTCCATCGCGAGAATTCTTCCAGTACATGTTTCATTACAATCGAAAAAAAGGAGAGGAATACATGCCGGCTTTAGGCTGGAATACTGTTTATGATTTCTTCTTAGAGGTATCTCCTTCTGAATCTTTATCTTTGTCAGTGTTTTACCAAGAACACGAAGAAGATGACTGGTTAAATTGGATTCAAGAAAATCTGTTAGCCACTTACGACATGAAACAGAGAGTAACAGTAGCAGGGCTTAACTGGTTTAAAGGCGAAAAGCATGAGTTAAGAGTTAAGGCACAAATGGTAGCTTTTACTGCAAGAAATCCAATGCCCTTTTTAGCAGATCAGTTTGGGAATCTAAATACTTCTCCAAAAAAGATTGCAGTACCTCCTATCACATTAAGTGATTTGGCTTTCCAAGTTAGATACAGATATGAATTGATGCCACTTTCCTATCTCTATGTTGTTTACACCAAAGGCGGAAGGGTAGTAGGAATGGATGAAGAAGACAGTTTAAGAAAAATCTATAAACGTCCTTGGGAAGATCCTCAGGCTGATACTTTTACCGTAAAATTAAGGTATAGATTCTAAACTAACCTTTTTTTATATGAGTTTCTAGGCCTATGGATTGCTTGTGTTTCTTTTCCTTAGCCTTAGAATAGCCCCTCATTTTTAGGAGTAAATACCTTGCATAGGAAGCTAAATCCTTTTTCCTGCTTTGTTTTAACGTTCTCTTTATTTATCGCATTGCCAGTGTGTTCAGTGGATATCAAGATTGATGGTGTTTTGGATGAAGAGGATTGGTCTTCCGCCCGAGAGTGGACCAAATATTATGAATCAATGCCGTTTTCTTTAGCGGAGCCAAAGCATTATCAGAAAGTTCTAGTTCAGCAAGATGAGAAAGGAATGTATTTTGGTTTTATTAATGAACAGCCAAGAGAATCAATACGTGCGAATAAGCATGAAAGAGATGATGAAATGGCAAATGCTGATAAAGCAGGTTTAGCGATAGATTTTGATGGTGACGGTCTTACTGCTTATGGCTTCACTGTTTCGGCCGGAGGCTCTATAAGTGATGGCATCTATAGAAATGAGAACGAAGCTAACTATGACTGGGATGCTGATTGGGATTCAGCCACTCATATTGAAGGAGATGCATGGTTTATTGAAATGTTTATTCCTTGGAGTATAGCTCCCATGAAGGTTCAGAAAGGAGAAGTTAGAACCGTTAAATTATCTTTTTGGAGAATGGTAGCAGCTGAATGGCGAGTCAATACTTCAATAAAAGGCAATCCAAGACAAGAGAAATTTATGTCTCTTTTCCATGAATACGACTTTAAAAACTACAGCGTTTCGAAAATAGATTTCTTCCCGTACATAAATATTACTGAAGACAGAATCAAAGAAGATCAAGAGAATAAGGTAGGAGCAGAGATATTTTGGAAGATTGATTCGGGTAAACAACTAAACATAGCTTTAAATCCTGATTTTGGACAAGTTGAAAGCGATGAGCTTGTAGTTAACTTTACTCAGAGTGAAACCTTTTATTCAGATAAAAGACCTTTCTTTTCTGAAAATCACTCTTTGTTTGATGTGAAAGGCTATAGATTCTTTTACGTCATAAACACAAGGAGAATCGGTTCTGCTCCAGATTACAATTGCTCTGAATACACTGATTCCTTAAAAAATATGTGCGAGGCAAGTCAAGAAGGTATTACTGACATTGACTATGCCATACGGTATACACAGCAAGGCGAGTCCATTGACTTTGGTTTTCTAAGTGCTTCTGAAGCCGACGAACAATTCAGTCAAGGAAATGATTTTTATGCAATAAGAACTAGAAAAAACACTGAGAATTACTCCTTGGGTTATCTAGGGACATACACACAAAGACCGGTTCTGGATAGAGAAGCTAAAGTGCATTCAATCGATTTAACTTATAGGCCTACAGATAAAGTGAGAGTAGACACTGTCTTTATTACTTCAGATGTTGAACAAGGACTGGGTGAAATCAAGAAATCAGGAGAAGCATTTAGATTTAGACTAACGGCTTCGCCTAGAAAAGGGAGATGGCATGATATGGGAGTCTTCTTGTTTGGGAAAGAATTGGATATAACGGATATGGGTTATCAAATATCAAATAACTGGCTTTTCCTGGGTAGTCAGAATGGTTTAAAGTTTTCAGACTACGACGAGTCATCTATTTTTCTTTCCAATGAAATTGAAGTGGGCTATTCGTTTGAGGGCAATGCAGACTTAGATAAATCAAGTCAATCCATCTATTTGTCTTATGAAAGTAGTTTTAGAAATACTTCTAACATTGAGTTCACAAATTTTTATAGAACTCCTAGCAAAGACTTCTGGATAACTCGGGGTAACTTGATTTCCCCTTACATCAAAATGCCTAAGAATTATGGAACTAAGTTGCAATTCATGGGCCCTTCTACAGATTTCTTTAAATATATCTTGGAGGTTAAAAGGGAAAAAGGATCGCAATGGATGTCTAGTGCATTAGGTTTTAAAACTTCTTATATGGCTATGGCAGAGTTTACCCCCAGAGATAATCTTAGTCTGAGTTTGATGTACCAACATAGTAATGAAGACAATTGGTTAAATTGGATTGAAGGTAATTTGTTGGGGATTTATAAATCTAAACAAAGAGTTACGGTTGGGTCAATGAATTGGTTTGGTGGAGATAAACATGAGTTAAGAATGAAAGCTCAAATGGTAGCTTTCACAGCTAGGCAACCAAGTGCTTATCTTGGCAATGCAACAGGATCTCTGAATCCTATTGAAATGGTACTTCCGCCTTTTAGTTTGAGTGATTTAGCTTTCCAAGTTAGGTATCGTTATGAAATTCTGCCTTTAGCTTATCTCTATGTGGTTTATTCCAAAGGAGGAAGAATAGTTGAACTTGATGAAGAGGACAGTCTAGATAAATTGTATAAACGTCCTTGGAATGATCCTCAGGCAGATAACTTCACAGTAAAAGTTAGATACAGATTCTAAGAGGATAATTTTACTGTAGAATTAAGTCATTGGTTCAAGCAGAGGAATGAATGACATCAAGGAAGGTTATATTTAGAAATATTTCTTTAATCCCATTTCTTCTTTACAGCAGTTTTCTTTTTTCTACTATAAAAGTGGATGGAAAGTTAGATGAAGAAGAATGGAGATCTGCTCAAGAGATAAGTAAATTCTATCAAGTTGGACCTTTCACACTAGAAGAACCAGAACAGAAAACTGTAGTAAAAGTTTACGAAACTGAAGATGGTCTGTATGTAGGCTATATTAATTACCAACCCACAGAGACTATGCGATCCCAACAGCATGAAAGAGATGCTGATAATGCCAATGCAGATAAAGTAGGACTGACTGTGGATTTTGACAGTGATGCCTTGATGGCTTACTCGTTTACTGTATCTTTAGGGGGTTCTTTATGGGACGCGGTTTATAGAAACGAGAATGAACAAAAAAAGGATTGGGACGCAGATTGGGTAGCAAAGACATCTATTGGCGACGATGTCTGGTTTGCAGAGTTTTTTATACCTTGGACAGTTGCCCCTATGAAGAAGCAGGAAGGAGATTTAAGAAAAATAAGAATCAGTTTTTGGCGAATGTCTTTGGAAATATCTAAAGCTTTTGCCACTATTAAATCTAATCCTACAAGGTCTAGATTTATTTCTACCTTAAATGATCTTTATGTAAAAAATTTTGATAGCTCAAGTTTAGATTTTTTTCCTTATGTAACTGCTTCAAATGAAAGAACTACCGATGATAATGATGTAAAAGCAGGAGCAGAGATTTTCTGGAAGATAGACTCTGGGAGCCAATTAAATATTGCAATAAATCCTGACTTTGGCCAAGTAGAAAGCGATGATGTAGTAATTAATTTCTCTGCTATGGAGACCTTCTACTCTGATAAAAGACCTTTCTTTTCAGAAAATCAGTCTATGTTTGATGTTGATGGGTACCGTTTTCTTTATGTAATCAATACACGAAGAATAGGCGGCTCTCCCAATTACAACTGTTCAGATTATAGTTCTGAATTAGAAGCTCTTTGTAGTGCAAACCAAAAAGGAAATTCTGATATAAATCTTGCTTTTAGGTATACAAAAGTTGGTCAAAACTATGATTTAGGTTTCCTGGGCGCACTCGAATCTGATGAACCCTTCAGTGAAGGAAGAGATTATTTTGCTACTAGGTACCGAGTAAAAAAAGAAAACTTGTCTTTTGGGTACTTAGGTACTTTCACTAAGAATGAAGTATTAAGCAGGAATGCTAATGTCAATACTGTTGACATGGTTTACCGTCCTAATGAAGATTTTAGACTTTACGCTCTCTTCTTAAACTCTATTGTTGAAGAAGATAAAGGATACGGATTCCGTATGAGTTTAAGCAAACAAATTAACCAGAATTTATCTACTGGAGTAGGTTTTTATTATTTAGATAAAGACTTAGATATGAATGATATGGGATATTTAGTAAGAAATGACTGGATTATGTTAGGTGGAAGAACAGAGCTGCAAAAAACAGATTTTAATGATGCTTCAAAAACACTAATAAGAACTTATCAGCATTCATACGGTTGTAGAGCACTATCTAATGGAGATAAAGAAGGTTGTTTTTCAGGATTTGAAATTAAAAACCAATTTAAGAATACCGCGCAGGTTGAAGCAGAAGTATTTTTTAGAACAAATGGTAGAGATAACTTAATTACTAGGGGTTCTGAGTTAGCTCCTTACGTTAAATTACCTCAAAATTATGGGATCGACTTTAAGTATGTTGGGCAAAAAAGAAAATTTTGGCAGTGGGATTTATTTGTACAAAGGTCTAAGGGCAGTGAATATGCAAGTGATCTTGGATGGAGAAACAAATATTATTCTTCAATTAAAGCGTTTCCATTACCGAATTTAACTTTGAGACTTTCTTATTCTCATGAAAAGGAAATAAATTGGCTTAATTGGGTTCAAGATAACCTTTTGGGCACCTATGAAAAAACTCAGAGAAACACTAATTTCTCAATTAAGTATTTCAAAGGCAATCAACACGAATTGAGGGTCAAGGCTCAGTTAGTTGCTTTTAATGCTAAAAATCCTCAAGCCCAAATTGCCTCTATTAATGGGGAATTGAGTGAATCTTCACTTAATTTAGATCCTTTTAGTTTAGGACAATTAGCTTTTCAAATTCGTTATCGTTATGAATTTATGCCTTTGGCTTATTTGTATGCTGTCTATACTAGGGGCGGTAGGATTTATGAGGCCGATGAAGAGGATGACTTAGGGACCTTGTATAAAAGGCCTTGGGAAGATCCCTCAAAAGATAATTTTACTGTCAAAGTGAGATATAGATTCTAAGTCCTGTGTTCTTCTGAACAGAACCAATGCTCTTCAGAGCCTATAGCTTCAGACTTAGGAATATTAACTCCGCAAGTAACACATCTAACCATTTCAAGGCTAACTTTTTCTTTTATATCTGGTTTTCTTTTGAAAAGAATATATAACCAAATTAGTCCTGCTATTCCTAATATTAGGATTAACTGAGACAAATCTACTCTTCCTTAAGGGGTGGAGGAATCTCTTCATCACCTAGCAATCCAAAAGATAATCGACTAGCCCAAGATCTCTTAGGTCTTATCAATTCATTAGAATCGAAAGTTGGATAACTGGTTTTTAAAATTTCGAAATTTTTCACTCTTAATTCTTCATAACCCAAGAGTCCATAAGCTTTTACTAAAATAGATAGAGCTTCAGGAACTTGAGGAGTGTCAGGCATATGTTCAATTACATATCGAGCTCTTCCTACTGCTGCTATGTAGGCTTTCCTATCCATATAAAATTCAGCAACGTAAAGTTCATGCTGAGCTAATAAATTTTTAAGATATATCATTCTTTGAGTGGCATGAGGGGCATAAGGAGAGTCAGGGTATCTAGCTAAAAATTCACTTAAATCTTCAAAGGATTGTTGAGCTGGATCTATGTCTCTTCTTGATAAGTCAGAAGTAAAATATCGAGAAAACAAACCAGAATCATCTGTGAAAGCAGAAAGTCCCCTCAAATAATATGCGTAGCCTGTATGCGGATGACGTGGGTGTAGATTAATGAACCTCTCAGCAGCAGATCTGGCTGCTTCAAATTCAAAATTCCTATAGTAGGCATATATTAGTTCTGCTTGAGCTTGTTCCGCATATCTACCAAACGGGAAGCGTCTTTCCAGTATTTCGAGACTGGTTATAGCATTAGTGAAATTACCATTCTTTAGTCTGGTTTGAGATGCATCATAAAGTTCTTTCTCTAGAAGACGTTCATCCGGTTGTTCTTCATTACTTGAACAAGAAGTAAGTAAAAAAATTGAACCTAAAAAAAGTAATGAACAACTTTTAATTAACATTCTTAATGAGTTGATATTATGTCGCTTTGGCATTTGGATTGCTGATTCTACATTTCTGCATTGATATTGGACAGAAAAAGAATTTTGTGGTTCCTTATAAAAAAATTTATTTAAACATATGAATCGTAAGATAGCTTTAACACTAAACGTAAAACCAGAACAAATTGGTCAAAGGGTTGATGTTGTTATTGCTGAGACGTTTAAAGAATTTTCTAGGAGTCATCTACAAAAGTTAATTAAAGAAGGTGCGGTTAAGGTAAATGGTAAAGAAGTTAAGCCTAAGTTAATTCTACAGGGAGGTGAAGTTATAGAAATTTTTGCTAAAGAAGCTCCTAAATTAAAAGATAAAGCAGAAAGTATAGAACTGGACATAATTCACCAAGATCAAGATTTGTTAGTTGTTAATAAGTCTTCTGGTTTAGTGGTACACCCTGGTGCAGGAAATCCTACAGGAACTTTAGTCAATGGACTCCTTAATTTTGATTCAAACTTGTCATACTTGCCCAGAGCAGGAATAGTTCACCGCTTGGATAAAGATACCTCAGGTCTGATGGTAGTTTCTCGTAATGAGAAAACTTATTTGAATCTTATAGACCAATTAAAGGAAAGAACTGTTACAAGAAAATACACCGCTTTAGTAGTAGGAGAGCCTAGCTTGAGTGGTGTTATAGATAAACCCATTGGTAGGCATCCTAAATTTAGAACTAAGCAGGCAGTGGTTAAATCCGGCAAGGAAGCTATTAGTAGATTCAAGAAAGTTAAGAGCCTTAAAGGGTATTCGCTTCTAGAGGTCTCGCTTGAGACAGGAAGAACTCACCAAATAAGAGTTCATCTTTCTTATTTAGGCTTTCCTATAGTGGGAGATAACACTTATGGAGGAAGAAGAAAGTATGTAAAAGGGACTTCTGAGAACCTCAGGAATAAAATAAATCAATTCAAGAGGCAAGCTCTTCATGCCAGCTCTTTAAGTTTTATTCATCCTTCAACAAAGAAGACCTTAACTTTTGATAGTGAATTACCGGATGACATGAAGCAGTTAATTAGAGCATTAAAGGAAGATGATTAATAAATTACTAATTAAACCTGATCGAAATCTAGGTAAAGGTATTACCTCTTTCATGCTCACCAAGGAATACTTTGATAAACATTCAAATGAATTTAATGACAACTCTTCAATTGAAGAGTTCGTCATATCTACATTGGGAGTACCTATTGTTTGGATGGACCAAGTTCATGGAACTAAGATTGAGTTAATACATGAAAACAGTGTCAATATAATTGAAGCTTGTGATGGACTTTATACAGAAAAAGAAAATATTGCTTTAGCTATAAAAACGGCCGATTGTTTACCATTGATACTCTGTTCTAAGGAAGGAAAAGAGCTAACAGCTCTGCACGTTGGTTGGAGAGGTCTGCATGGAGGTATAGTTGAAAATGCAATATTGAATTTTAAATGTGCAACACAAAACTTAGTTGCTTGGTTAGCACCCTGTATTTCATCAACAAACTACGAGGTGGGTAGAGATGTCTACTCTCTATTTAAGGATTCAGATTCCGAAAGCATTTCTAGTTTTAAAACATCCAATAATAAGGATAAATGGATTTTTAGTCTTAAACAGGAGTGCACGAGAAGACTTCAAAAGTTTGACGTACAAGTAATTACAAATACATTTTGTACTTTTGAAGATGAACAACTTTTTTATTCATATAGAAAGAATTCTTCTTCAAAGAGGATGGTAACTTTAGCCTGGAGGCAAAAATGAAAAATATAGGTTTTATAGGTCTTGGTGTCATGGGGTCGCCAATGGCTGGGCATATATCAAATGCAGGATATGGTCTAAAAGTTTTTAATCGAACTAAAGAGAAATCAGAACTCTGGAAAAAAGAGTACTCAGGTGAAGTCATGCTTTCTCCAGCTGAATTAGCTGAAAGTTGCGACATGGTTTTTTTGTGTGTTGGTAATGATCAAGATGTTGAAGAAATCGTAAAAGGAAAAAATGGGGTTCTGGAAGGATTAAAAGCAGGAGGAATTATCATTGATCACACTACCACCTCATCAGTTTTAGCTAAAAACATGTCTGCAAGCTCGTATGAAAAAGAAGTTTCCTTTATCGATGCACCTGTTTCAGGTGGAGAGATAGGTGCCAAAGAAGGAACATTGACTGTTATGGCTGGAGGAGATGAAGAGGCGTTTACATCTAGCACTGAGGTGATCAATCTTTATTCTAAATATTGTAAAAGAATGGGGGACTCTGGATCAGGACAGCTAACTAAAATGGTTAATCAAATCTGTATTGCGGGCTTAATCCAGGGGTTAGCAGAAGGTATGCATTTCTCAGAAAAAGCAGGACTAGACACTAAACAGGTTATAGAGGTTATTTCAAAAGGAGCAGCTCAATCATGGCAAATGGAGAATAGATGGGAAACTATGTTGTCGGATTATTATGAGCATGGATTTGCCGTGGATTGGATGAGAAAAGATCTAGGCTTTGTTCTAGAAGAAGCTTTAGACAATGGATCTAAGTTGGAGGTTACATCTCTTGTGGATACCTTTTATGCAGAAATACAACAATTAGGAGGAGGAAGATGGGATACCTCAAGCCTATTTAGGAGGTTAAGAAGTTAATGAGCTCCTTTCCGGGTCCAGATAGTGAGTTTTGTAAAAATCTTTTTAAAGAGACTAAAACAAGCTTGTATGAATTAGCTGAAAAGTTAGAAATTCATTCAATCTCAAAAAATTTTTTTACAGAAATAGTTATTCCTTTAACGAGTTTTTTTTACTCTCTAGAAAATAGAAATAAACCTTATTTCATTTGCTTTACAGGAGGCCAGGGTTCAGGGAAAACAACCCTGTCTGACTTTGTGCAGTTAGTTCTTAAAGAAGGCTGCAACAAAAAGAGTATCGGGTTTTCCATAGATGACATATACAAGACCCCAGAAGAAAGAGAGAGCTTAGCTAAATCTATCCATCCTCTTTGCAAAGTTAGAGGAGTCCCCGGAACGCATGACATTAGCCTAGGGCTAGATACTTTAGACAGTCTTGTAGAAGCTAATGATTCTTCTCTTACGCCCATACCTTCTTTCTCTAAGCCTTTGGATAGGCATCTTCCTAAAGATTCTTGGCCTGTTTACAAAGGGAAACCAGATTTTATTTTTTTTGATGCTTGGTGTGGAGGAGCCAGGCCAGTTTCAACAGAAAACTGGCAACTACCCATGAATACACTTGAAAGAGAAGAAGATCCAAAAGGGGTTTGGTCAAAGTGGAGTAATAATGAATTGGCTGGTGATTATCAAGTTCTATTCAATAGATTCGATCTTTTGTTGATGATTAAAGTGCCAAACATGGAACATGTCTACGAGAGTAGGTGGCTTCAAGAACAAACTTTAGCAAAAACACTCAAAGACCCTGAATTAAAAAGGAAAATAATGAATAAACAGGAAGTATTTAGGTTTGTTATGCATTACGAAAGATTAACTCGTTATATATTAGAAGAAATGCCTTCATTTGCAGATATTGTTCTAGAGAGGGATAAAGGATTTAATTTCTCTTTCCTTAAAACTCCTTAGATGTTGATTATATTGGGAATTCTTGACTTCACATATTCTGGTGTCAAAATGCGCCACCTTCAGCTTTTTGCTGATTGCGGGTACTTATTATGAGTAAAGAAAAATTATCTGGAGGAGAAGCCCTTATGAGGTCCCTTCAAGACGAGGGAATAGAGTTGGTGTTTGGGTATCCTGGCGGAGCTTCTCTGCATATTTATGATGCTTTATTTAACCAACAAGCAGTTCAGCATGTTTTAGTTAGGCATGAACAGGGGGCAGTACACGCAGCTGATGGGTATGCAAGAAGTACAGGGAAGGCCGGTGTAGTTTTTGTTACTTCAGGCCCGGGCGCCACTAATGCCATTACAGGTCTAGCTACTGCCTATATGGATTCAACTCCTGTAATAGTAATTTCTGGTCAGGTTAAAAGTCACCTTATAGGAACAGACTCATTTCAAGAAACGGACATGATTGGCGTATCTCGACCAATTGTTAAGCATAGTTTTTTGGCTCAGAGAGCTGAAGATATTCCGATGATCATTAAGAAAGCATTTCATATTGCGACCACAGGCAGGCCGGGTCCAGTGGTCATAGATATTCCTAAAGACGTTACAGATCCAGACTATAAGTTTGATTACAGTTACCCCAAAGATGTAGACATAAGATCTTATAAACCAGTAGAAGAAGGTCATTCAGGTCAAATAAGAAAAGCTGCAAAACTTTTACTAAATTCAGAGAGACCCGTAATTTACAGTGGGGGAGGTGTAATTCAGAATGATGCCTCTGAAGAATTAACCTCGCTGGTTCAATTTCTAGACTTCCCTGTAACTAATACCCTTATGGGGCTAGGAGCTTACCCTGGCACAGACAAAAACTTTTTAGGCATGTTAGGTATGCACGGTACTTATGAAGCCAACATGGCCATGCATAACTGTGACTTGATTCTTGCTGTTGGGGCAAGATTCGATGATCGAATAACTAATGACCCAGCTCAATTTGCTTTAAGTGCAAAAAAAATTCATATCGATATAGACCCAGCTTCGCTATCTAAGATCATTAAGGCTGATGTCCCAATTGTAGGTTCAGCTAAAACTTGTTTAGATCAACTATTAAAAGAACTAAAGAAAAATGAATCTAAATTAGATAAGAACAAAATTGAGCCTTGGCGTAAACAAATCAAAGAATGGCGTAAAGAGCATGGTTTAAATCATCAAATGTTAGAAGATGCAGTTAGTAGTAAAAAAATTCTACCGCAGCATGTAATTCAGTCTTTATATAAGGAAACTAAAGGCGATGCTTATGTTACTTCTGATGTTGGTCAACATCAGATGTTTGCCGCCCAGTATTATCATTTCGATAAACCAAGGCGCTGGATAAATTCAGGGGGATTAGGAACAATGGGTTTCGGATTACCAGCAGCTATGGGAGTTCAGTTAGCTTTTCCTAATTCAACTGTTGCTTGCGTAACTGGAGAAGGCAGTATCCAAATGTGTATACAAGAGCTCTCTACATGTCTTCAATACGATTTACCAATAAAGATTATTAATCTAAATAATTCTGCTCTCGGTATGGTTAAGCAATGGCAGGACATGCAATATGGTGGCAGACTCTCCCAAAGTACTTACGAGGACTCCTTACCAGATTTTGCAAAATTAACAGAATCATTTGGTCATGTGGGATTAAGAGTCGAGAAACCTGAAGAATTAGAATCAGCCATGAAGAAATGCTTTGAATTAAAAGATAAATTAGTTTTTCTTGATATTGTTATTGATGAAGACGAACATGTTTATCCTATGTTAGAGGCTGGCATGGCCATGGATTCAATGTGGCTAGATAAAAAAACAAAGACTTGGGAATGAAGAGAGTTATAGCATTGTTAATGGAAAATCAACCTGGCGCTTTGTCTAGAGTTGTAGGACTGTTCTCCCAAAGAGGCTATAACATTGAATCATTAATCGTGGCCCCGACTGAAGATCCCTCTTTATCCAGACTTACCATGACAACTCATGGAGACTCTGAAGTAGTTGAGCAAATTACCAAGCAATTAAATAAACTTATTGATGTAGTTAAGGTACTGGACTTATCTCTAGAAGAATATGTAGGAAGAGAACTCTTGCTTATTAAAATGGAATTTTCAGAGAAAGCCGAAGCTGAGGTATCAAATTTAGGAGGACAAGTTTTATTCAAAGATGACAATCTTCTAAATGTTGAATTTGTAGGAACCTCAGAAGAATTAGATGAAATAGTTACCTTATTGGCTAAATTAAACCCTTTGGAAGTAGTAAGAACAGGACTTTCAGGTATATCCTCTACAGCAAAAACCTTAACAATCTAATTTCAGGAGAAAGTTATGCAAATTTATTACGACAAAGATGCTGATCTTGAATCGCTAAAGAGTAAAAAGATAGTTGTTGTCGGGTATGGGACTTAGTTATGGTCTTAATGCCCGATGAACTTCAATCTTCTACTTACAGTGCTGAAATAAATGAAAATATTAAAAAAGGTGCTGTTTTAGCCTTTGCTCATGGATTCAATATCCATTTTGAAATGATCGTTCCAAGAGAAGATCTTGATGTAGTAATGATTGCTCCCAAGGGGCCAGGCCATACCGTACGATCACAATACGTTGAAGGAGCAGGTGTGCCTTGTTTAATTGCTATTCATAAAGATGTGTCAGGCAAGGCCAAAGATAGTGCTTTGGCATATGCTTCCGCAATAGGCTCAGGCAGAGCCGGAATTATTGAAACTAACTTTAAAGATGAAACAGAAACGGATCTGTTTGGTGAACAAGCTGTGCTTTGTGGTGGTTTGACTTCTCTTATTCAAGCGGGATATGAAGTACTAGTTGAAGCAGGTTATCCTCCAGAGATGGCCTATTTTGAATGTCTTCATGAAGTTAAATTAATAGTTGATTTGATATATGAAGATGGATTACAAAATATGCGTTATAGCATTTCCAATACCGCAGAATTTGGAGATTATACGAGTGGACCAAAAATCATTACTGAAGAGACTAAAGAAGAGATGAGGGCAATACTGAAGAGAATTCAGTCAGGTGAGTTTGCAGAACAGTTCATGTCTGATTGCAGACAGAGCAATGATGGTAAGGGCGGTCCTGAAATGAAAAATTATAGAGAGAAAGCTTCTTCTCATCCTATCGAAGAAGTAGGAAGGGAACTTAGAGCAATGATGCCATGGATTGCCCAGAATAAGTTGGTGGATAAAACCAAAAACTAAATCAAGTGTCTAAAAAACCAGAAAACTTAGATCTTTATGACGAGCATGAAGAAGTTGTTTCTGAGGGTGGAAAAAAAGTTAGAAGACGAGGTATATTTCTATTACCTAATCTTTTAACGACAGCCTCTTTATTTGCAGGATTCTTTTCTATAGTTTCTTCAGTCGAAGGAAACTTTATTAATGCATGTGTGGCAATATTCGTCGCACAAATTTTTGATGGTTTGGATGGTAGGGTAGCAAGACTGGCTAAAGCAGAGAGTCAATTTGGAGCTCAATACGACAGTCTCAGTGACGTTATTTCATTTGGACTTGCTCCTGCTCTTTGTATATTCCTTTGGGGTTTAAATTCACTAGGCCAAGCTGGCTGGGTCTTTTCATTTTTATTTGTTGCTGCTGCAGCCCTTAGACTAGCTAGATTTAATACGAACATTGGATCAGAAGATAAGTTTTTTAAGGGTCTACCAAGTCCAGTCGCAGCAGGTTTAATTATCTATTATGTATGGTACTTAAGTTCTTTGGGTCTTCAGGGTGAAAGTGTATTTCCAACTTTAGCAATCATTAGTGCTAGCGTAACTGGCATAACAGCTATCTTAATGGTAGTTAATGTTCCTTACTATAGTTTCAAAGAGATTGGGATGAAGAGAAGGGTGCCTTTCTTTTCTATATTAATGGTGGTCTTCCTTTTTGCTTTAATTTCTCTTGATCCACCCCTTGTCCTTCTTACCTGTGCATTTCTCTATATTTTATCCGGCCCTATTATTTGGATAGTAAAAACCTTACGGAACTAACTTATTCATTGTAAGATTCGCCCTCCACGCAAGTGGGTCTGTAGCTCAGTTGGTCAGAGCGCACCCCTGATAAGGGTGAGGTCGGAAGTTCAAGTCTTCCCAGACCCACCAATT
>LUMF01000102.1_pt1 | contig 22901 bp, 24 predicted proteins | sample 729701 | NCBI WGS metagenome assembly LUMF01 (sample SAMN03860270, study PRJNA289734) | marine metagenome | biome: seawater column; feature: ocean; material: water; isolation source: Red Sea water column Station 34 - depth 100m | place: Saudi Arabia: Red Sea | collected 2011-10-15 | depth 100 m | reverse complement strand
ACTTAGTTTTAGGCATGAATTGAGACTAGTGTAAATAATTTCACTAGATTTCGTACAGATATTTACAATTGAGAGTACCTTAGTAAACTGAAACCAAATAGTGGTAATTTCAATGAATATGGCACCTCAGGAATTAGAAAAATCTGCTAGTCAGTATGCTTCTGATGCAATAAAGCATGATTCACAGGGAGCACGTGGTATGGCTATAACCAATTACCAAAAAGCAACAGAATCATTATTGAAATTACAACGACTTTATCCAGACAGTCAACTAAACAAAATTTATGCAGAGCGAATGAGGTCATATCAAAATAGAATAAAGGCATTACAAAACACATCAATAAACGACGTTGAGCCAGTAGTTGATCCAACAGCATCACCAGAAGAACAGAAAGCAAGTCTTGCTAATAATACAAAAAATAGCTTCGACGATATGGTAATGAAGGAGAAACCAGATGTTAGGTGGAATGATGTGGTTGGTGTTGATGATGCAAAGAATGCATTACGTGAATCAATAGTTTATCCAAGTAAAAGACCAGATTTGTTTCCATTAGGATGGCCAAGAGGAATCTTACTATATGGTCCACCAGGATGTGGTAAGACAATTCTAGCTGCCGCAACTGCAAATGAATTAGATGGTTATTTCATCAATGTTGACGGCTCATCAATGATGAGTAAATGGTTAGGTGAGGCAGAAAAAAATGTTTCAAAATTATTTAAAATGGCTCGTGGTTATGCCGAAAGAGAGGGAAAACCTGTAATTTTATTCATTGATGAACTCGATTCACTTTTGGGCGAACGTACAAATGAGATTGGCGGTGAAGTAAGATCTAGAAACCAATTTCTAACTGAAATAGATGGAATCAACGGTAAAGGTAAAGATATGCAATTGTATGTGATTGGTGCAACTAACAAACCCTGGAGTCTCGATCACCCATTTTTACGTAGATTCCAGAAAAGAATCTATGTTTCATTACCAACACTTGAAGCAAGAGACAAAATGTTCGAACTTTATACGAATAAATTAAAACTTGATAGTAGAGTACGCACCCATACATTGGCATCTATTTTTGATGGTTATAGTGCAAGTGATATTAAAGACATATGTCAAGCTGTTCAACTGAAGGTCGTTAATGAAATGTTCAGTACGCCAGCATATAATGAACCAGTGGATGGGGAAAAGCAATCTGAACCACGCGGTATAACAATGAAGGATTTCAGAGAAACCATGGCAAGAAGAAAACCTAGTGTTTCTATGGATATGATAAGAGCATACTACAAATGGAGCGAACAATTCAAAGCATTGTAGCTCTGAAATTCACCAAAAATACATCCAAACCATTTTTACAAAAACTTAAATTCCTTTTCTGAACCACTTTTCGAGGGTCACAATAACTACAAAAGAATCCAAACACGCAAACAAGTTTGGAAAACTGATCTTAAGTGATGGTTCTGTTTTTGACGGAATGGGATTTGGTTATTCTGGGCTTACTTTTGGTGAAATTGTATTTAATACAGGCATGGTTGGCTATACTGAAACGCTTACAGATCCCTCTTATGCTGGTCAAATTGTTACCCTAACTTACCCATTAGTTGGAAATTATGGTGTTCCTGATCCCACACTGAAAACTGATGGAGTACCCAAGTTTTTTGAATCAGATAAAATTCAGGTCCGAGGACTAGTTGTTCATGAACTATCTCTAATGGCAAGTCATTGGAATCTCACTATGACCCTTGATGAATGGATGTATAATGAAAAAATCCAGGGAATTTCGGGTGTTGATACACGTGCATTAACTAAAAAATTAAGGGAATCAGGTGTTATGATGAGTGCACTGGTTGTTTCTGAAAATGAAATTGATGAAAATGATATTAAAAATCAGTTAAAATCTGCCCCAAATTATAATAACGAAAAATTCATGAATTCAGTTTCCACTGAAAAGGTGGAGAAATTTGGCAATGAATCAGAAAATATTATTCTAGTTGATACAGGTGCAAAAAATGCAATTATTCGAAATATTCATGACATAGGATACAATACTATCAAAGTTCCTTGGAATACAAGTATTGAAGAAATTTTAAAACATAAACCCAAAGGGGTTGTAATAAGTAATGGTCCAGGCGACCCTGAGAATTGCCAAGAGACTATTTCTACTGCTAAATCATTAATTCAAAAAAATATTCCAACATTGGGAATTTGTCTTGGCGCACAAATTTTAGCAGCAGCAGGTGGCGCTCAAACATACAAACTAAAGTATGGGCATAGGGGTCAAAACAAACCATGCGTAAATCTAGATAACAATCAAGTTTATGTCACTAGTCAAAACCATGGATATTGTATAAACCCTGATTCATTAGGTAGCACTGAATTTGATTTATGGTTTTCAAATGTGGATGATAAAACTGTGGAAGGCATTAAACATAAAAACAAAAAATGCATTGCAGTTCAATTTCATCCAGAGGCATCACCAGGACCTTATGATTGTAAATTCGTTTTTGATGAGCTGAAAAGTATCATGGAGGAGGGAAAACCTGGCAAAACATGAGAGGTTAGAAAAAATTCTTGTCCTTGGTAGTGGGGCTATTAAAATCGGAGAAGCAGGCGAAAGTCGATAAATCGACCGTCAATTCGACTACTCCGGAAGCCAATGCCTCAAAGCAATCCACGAAGATGGACTAAAGAGTGTGCTAATCAACCCAAACATTGCAACAATTCAAACTGATACTAGGTTTGCTGATCAAGTTTACCTTTTGCCAGTTACTCCACAATATGTTGAATCAATAATTGAAAAGGAAAGACCTGATGGCATCATGTTAAGCTATGGTGGTCAGACTGCACTAAACTGTGGTGTAAAAGTCGATGAGGCTGGAATATTGAAAAAATATGGCATATCAGTTTTGGGAACACAGGTTCCAGGAATCATGGCAACAGAAGATAGGCAGAAGTTCAAGGATTCGATGGTTGATTGTAATGTCCCAGTTTTAAAAAGTAAAACAGTACACACATTTGATGACGCGAAAAAAGTGGCAGAAGATTTAGGCTACCCTGTCATTGTCAGAGTTGCATACACACTTGGTGGAAAGGGTGGAGGAGTTGCATTTAATGAGATAGAATTACATGAAATTGCTGGTCGTGGACTAGCAGCAAGCCTTGTTGGTCAAATACTGATTGAGGAATATGTTGGTGATTGGAAACAAATCGAATATGAGGTTATGCAGGACTATTCAAAAAATAATGTAATAGTATGTAATATGGAAAATGTACTTTCAATGAGGGTTCATACTGGTGATAACATAGTTGTTGCACCATCTCAGACAATAGATAATCATGAATATCATATGTTAAGATCTGCAGCATTACGAGCAACAAAACACGTTGGAATCGTTGGAGAATGCAATATTCAGTTTGCATTAGACCAAGCTTCCGATAAATATGCTGCAATTGAGATCAATCCCAGACTTTCACGTTCTTCTGCGCTGGCAAGTAAGGCTACTGGATATCCATTGGCATACATGTCTGCAAAGATAGGACTTGGTTATTCATTGCCAGAATTAGTTAACACTATCACAAAAAAGACCACTGCATGTTTTGAACCAGCCTTGGATTACATAGTATGTAAACATCCAAGATGGGATTTTACAAAATTTGAACTTGCCAACAGGAATCTAGGCCCTACTATGAAATCTGTTGGAGAAGTAATGGCAATTGGAAGGAACTTCGAGGAAGTGTTACAAAAATCAATCAGGATGCTTGATATAGGAAGGGATGGTCTTGTCTTAAATCGTCAAAATGGTGAATCATTTGATAATGAACAGATTGAGGAGCATCTACAAACACCTGATGATAATATTTTGTATTATGTTGTAGCAGCACTCCATAAGGGAATATCAATTGATAAAATTTACCAATTATCAGCAATTGATCCATGGTTCTTAAAGAAAATTAATAATATTGTTGAGATAAATTCGAAAAGATCTTGGTGTTGTACCTGTAGTAAAACAGATTGACACATTAGCGGCGGAATGGCCAGCTCAAACCAACTATCTCTATCTTACGTATGGCGGCACAGAAAATGATATTTCAGTTACGAAGAAAGATAATGGTGTTATTGTTCTTGGTGCTGGTCCTTACCGCATAGGTAGCAGTGTAGAATTTGATTGGGTGAGGAACTTACACTTGAACGAATTTTAGACATATCAGAATTTGAGCAACCATCTGGAATTGTTACATCTGTTGGAGGTCAAACAGCAAATAATCTTACACCAAAATTAGCTAATAATGGGATTACACTTGTTGGAACAAGTGCTGACGATGTGGATAGGGCCGAAAATCGTTCAAAGTTTAGCCAAATTTTGGATAGTTTACACATATCTCAACCATCTTGGCAGGCATTTACGAATATCACAGATGCTAAAAACTTTGCATTAGAAGTTGGTTATCCAGTATTGGTAAGACCATCATACGTGCTTAGCGGTGCGGCAATGAAGGTAGTGTGGTCACAGACAGAACTAAAAAAATTTGTTAATGAAGCAGCAGTGGTTTCACCTGATCACCCAATTGTAATTACAAAATTCATGCTTGACGCATTGGAAGTTGATGTGGATGGTGTCTGTGATGGAGAAAATGTGGCAATTGGAGCAATAGTCGAACATATCGATAGTGCTGGCGTTCATTCTGGTGACGCAATGATGTGTATACCACCTTGGAGATTGAGCAACAAAATCATTGAAAATATTACTGATTCTACAAACAGAATTGCTAAAGAATTCAATATCAGGGGACCATTTAATTTACAATTTTTAGTTAAAGATGAACAGGCGTATGTTATAGAGCTGAATATACGTGCATCACGTTCTATGCCATTTGTTTCTAAGTTTACTAAAATGAATATAATTGGTCTAGCAGCACAAGCTGTACTTGGTAAGAAAATTTCCAGCATACCTCAGGAGACGTGGGCCAATACTGGCATGCATGGAATAAAAGTTCCGCAGTTTTCTTTCATGCAGCTTGAAGGAGCGGATATTGTATTAGGAGTTGAAATGCAATCAACTGGGGAAGCAGCATGCTTCGGAAATAGTTTCTATGATGCATTGTCAAAAGGGTTAACATCGGTTGGTTATAATCTACCAAAAACTGGTTCAGCATTAGTTACAATAGGTGGTGTAGAAAATCGAGAGAAACTTCTTCATACATCTGCTTTATTAAAAAATTTGGGGTTCAAAATTCTTGCAACAGAAACAACAGCAGAATTTCTATCAGAGAAACTTGGTGATGTCACAGTGGTTCATAAAATAAGCGAGCCAGAAAGGAAACCAAATATTTCTGATTTACTTCATGAGAAAAAAATTGATTTTATTATAAATATTCCTAGTACATCAACCCTAGAAAAATATGTTGGAATGCTTTATGATGAATACCAAATACGAAGAAAGTCATTAGAATTAGGAATTCCAGTTCTTTCAACAATTGAATTAGCTGAATCATTTGTTAAAACATTAGAATGGTTACAAAAAAATGAAACATCAAAAAATTCTTTGCAACCATATATGGATGGTTAAATCACAGAAGATAGTAACTGTTCATCACCTATTATCATTCCATCAAGTGTCACAATTTTTGCCTTTATTACATCCATTTTTTCAATTATGGGTGAAATTGATTTTTTATAGAATTTTTTTTGTGTTGTGTAGAGATACTTGTTAAATGATGGCAGTATGATCAATTCTAATTCTCCTGATTTAGAAACGAATATTTTTTGTTTCTCACATTTGATTGATGCCCACACTCGTTCACCATTAATGAGTGATTCTTCTTGAAAGAAAACTGGATGAACATGACCCATGACAATTGTATTAACCTGTGAAAAATTTTCTGTCGGCATCGTATGTCCGTGCGTTAAAAGTATATCATCAATAATAATTCCCTTTGAACCAGCAACTGTTATTCCATTTGGTATTAGTTTTTCTATATTTGCATCATGATTTCCTGGAACTAGAGTAGTATCAATTAGTTTATTCATATTTTCAAAAAAAACTGGTACTGTATCCCACTCTGCTTTTGTTATGGATTTGATTCCAGATTTTACATCACCAAGTAGAATTAGTGAGTCAGGTTTAGTTTTGGTTATTAGATGTTCAACATCATTCATAATTTCATTCACGGGCTTGTTTTTTCCTAAGAATACGTTGTTTAATGCCAGTTTACTTTCAAAGCCTAAATGTAAATCTGTGATCACTAAGCTTTTTTCATCACTATCAATTATTAGTGCTGGATATCCAGAGACGATTTTAGTCTGAGCCATTAACAATATAATTATCCAATTTAATTAAATTCTTGTGGATTCACAATTTAAGAAAATAGATTCATTGTTATCTGAAAAGCGTATTAAATTACATACTTTTGAGCCAAGTAATAGGAAGATTTGGACGGTTGTGGGAACAGATAGAGAATATTGGTTTAATCCAGATTTAGGTTTCTGTTCTTGTCCTGGTTATTATTTCAATAACAAATGTTATCATTTAGAATTTTTTACACTTGCTAAAACTAAGAATCAGATAGAATTAATCACATTTTCAGATGACGAATACGAGTCATTTATCAATAGTTTGATTTCTGAATTATAATTTATAGATGAATTATTTTAATAACAATTTTTTATGCAGATGAAACCTCTTTCTTTAGAATCCTGAAGCCCAAATTTATCTGGAAGAATTGCTACCTTGTATTGCATTTCATCATCATATGGAATATCAAATTGTGTTGTAACGGTAGCAGAACTTCCTGGTAAAAGATCTATTACTGATAATTCTTCTATTATATCTGATCCAGCATATCCTATAAACACTGCATCATATTTTTCCTCATCTACATCATAGAGGTAAAATTGTCCACCAGTAATTCTTACAGTTTCCGTGCCGATATTATGTGCCGTGATTTGAATTTGGAAATAAACGCCCTCAGCTGTTTCACTAGTTGCCAGTCCCTTTGCTGCTTGTGTTTCTGCAAATTCTTTATACTCTTCCGTTTTTTCTAGATTTTCATAGTTTCCAACATGTATTATATCGAATTTAATGTTACCAACTGTTATTTGATTTCCTGGTTCTCCGGTTATTGTGACCGTTTGAGTATCTAAAAATAAATACATTGAAACACAAATGGAACCAATAACTATTCCTAGCATGATGAATGTCCCTATACCTGCCATCTTCTACATTTTGATTGATTATGATTCTTTAAAGTTATTTCTTGAAAAGTATGTACATTCTTACTCCTATAACAGAGGCTATTAGACCAACCATACATGCTGCTAGTAATACCATACCAATAGGTTCACCACTTGTATGAAACATTGTTAATTGGATCCACTTTTTCTCCTTTTACGAAGAAGTTGAGTAATAACAGCCAATGCGATAACCGCAGCAATCCCTAGACCATAAGGCCAGAATGATGGTTCTGCCATATTGATACTACAACATACTATCTTTTGAGTCTAACTAGATAGATTTTCTAGCATAGAAATGCTATACTTTACATAGAAACATAGACGAAATACATCAATGAAGGCTGCAGTAGTAAAAGGTAACTCTACTATAGAAATTAAAAATATCGAAAAACAATTACTTGGTTCAGGTGATATACTAGTTCAAATGCGTGCTTGCGGAATTTGTGGGTCTGACGTTGAAAAAGTATTTGGAAAATATGGGCAACCATCAATGAGACTTGGGCATGAACCGGCGGGAATAATAACACAAGTTGGAACAGAAGTTTCAGACTTTAATGTTGGTGATCGTGTATTTACACACCATCATGTTGCATGTTATTCGGATGATTGCCATGAATGTAGTCATGGTAATGAAACAATGTGTAAAAAATACTATGAATCAAATCTTGAACCGTGTGGACTTGCTGATGAATATCTCGTACCGGAATGGAACATAAAACATGGTGGTGTAATAAAAATTCCTGACGATATGTCATTCGAAGAGGCTGCAATGATTGAACCACTTGCATGTTGTATTAGAGCCTGGAATAAGGTTACATACAAAAATAATGATAGTGCTGCCATACTTGGTATTGGACCAACTGGAATAATGCATGCAATGCTTGCAAAATTATATGGATTTGGTAAGATATTTTGTTTAGATTTGAACGAATTTAGATTAGATTTTGCAAAAAAATTTGAAGTCATAACAATCAATTCGGGGAACGCTAATGCATTGGAACAAATAAAATCTGAAACTACAAATCAAGGAGTTGATGTTGCCATCGTAGCCACCAGTAGCTTGAATGCATTAAAGGATGCAATTAGTTTAGTTAGAAAAGGTGGAACAATTGTTATGTTTGGTGTGCCAAGTAAGGGTGCAAATATCGAACTTGATATGAGTGAAGTATACTCAAAGGGCCTTACCATCGTTAATTCTTATGCAGCATCTGATTTTGACACTAAGGATGCAGTTGATAAGATATCAAATAAACAAATTAACGTGTCCCAGTTAATTACGCATAAATACAATTTAGAGGAGTGCCAACAGGCGTTTGCGCATGCTAAATCAGGTGATAATGCTATGAAAATAATCATTAGTAATTGAGAAAGGCTTAAGAAGGCAAATTGTTTTTTGTGAAATCGAAGTAAAATGGATTGGGGATTACAAAATCGAATATCACGTATTATTAAGCCAAATGATAATCGCGCATTAATGTTAGCTGTTGACCATGGTTATTTCCTTGGTCCTACTGAAAAATTAGAAATTCCTAAAAAAACAATTACACCAATCCTCAAGTATTGTGATTCAATAATGCTTACTAGAGGTGTACAAAGAACATCTGTCGATTCAAAATCTCCTGTACCAATTGTGTTAAGAGTGTCTGGTGGGTCTAGCATCATTGGAGAGGATTTGTCAAACGAGCAGATCACTGTAAGTATTAAAGATGCAATTAAACTGAATGCTTCTGCGTTAGCCATGTCAGTGTTTGTTGGTTCAAAGTATGAACAACAAACAATTGTTAATCTTGGAAAATTGGTTAATGAGGCGGTTGAATATGACATTCCAGTTCTTGCAGTTACTGCTGTTGGAAAAGAAATTGGACAAAAAGACGCACGATATTTGTCATTAGCGTGTAGAATTGCAGCTGAGCAGGGAGCACATATTGTTAAGACATACTATTGTGAAAATTTTGAAAAGGTTGTAGAATCATGCCCTGTACCAATAATTGTTGCTGGTGGGAAAAAAATACCAGAACGTGATGCACTTGAATTGACGTATAACTCAATCAAGGGCGGTGCTGTGGGAGTTGATATGGGACGAAACATTTGGCAATCAGAAAACCCGGTTCCTATGATCCGTGCAGTTCGTGCTATAGTACATGGAAATGCAAATGTTGATGAAGCCTATGAATTGTACAAAAAATTCTGTCAGCCTAAACCAAAAACAGAAAAATAATATAATTAATTAGAAATTTTATCCAGATGGTAATGTACAATTTTCCATTTGTCTTCTTTAATTAAAACAAATGTTGCTCTACCATTAATTGTGATATGTTGACCGGTGTAAGCTTTATTGTCTACTAACATACCCTTTTGATTTAATTCAAACGTGACAATTCCTGTAGTTCCGAAAATACTAGTTTTTTCATTTTTTATTTCATAGTCATAGTCTGAAATACTTGAGAATCTTAATTCTTCAAGCGCAATTGATTCGGAGTAATTTTTTAAACTATATGGTGGAACATCACTTAAACTAGAAAATTCTTCTGAATTAATTTGAATATCTCTTAGCGCTGAGAAATCCTTTGTTTTACCTACCTCAAAAAAAGTTTGGATTACTTTCAAAATTTCCTCTTTATCCGACAAAATCGCTCTTTCTTTCTATTTGTTCACTTTAAGTGTTAATGGGAATTCGACCAGACATTCTTTAGTATTTACACCAGAAACATTAATTAATTCAGGATGAGTTGCATACGTTGCTGTATGAATCAAATCAGTAAAACTAGCATTGTAAGTATTGTGTTGCTAGTTGACCTGCTGTAAATACGCAGCCAGTTTTTAACACGATTAAAATTATGGTGTAGATGATGAGCGATAAAATGGAAATTATGAATGGTGGAAAGGCGCTTATGAAAGCGTTGGAAAGAGAAGGCGTTAAGGAAGTCTTCGGGTTACCGGGAGGTGCGAACTTACCAATGTATGATGAGCTTTTCAAAAGTGATATACGTCATATACTAGTTAGACATGAACAATCAGCTGCGCATATGGCTGATGGTTTTGGCAGAGTTAGTAGAAAACCGGGTGTTTGTTTTGCAACATCAGGTCCTGGTGCAACAAATTTGTTAACTGGAATTGCAACAGCGCAAGCGGATTCTGCACCAATGGTAGCTGTTACTGGACAAGTACCAGTAAATATGATTGGTCGTGATGCATTTCAAGAGAGTGATATAATTGGAATGTCAAATCCATCTGTAAAATATGCATTCCAACCAAGGACAGTTGAAGAAATTCCTGAAGTTGTAAAAAAAGGGTTTTATGTTGCAGAAACTGGCAGACCTGGTCCAGTATTGCTTGATATACCAAAGGATGTTCAACAAAATGAAGCGAAAGTTACTTTTCCTGATGAAGTGAGAATGCCTGGTTATCATCCATGGACTGATGTTGATATGATAAACATTGAAAGAGCTATAGACTTACTTCTTTCTGCAGAAAAACCAATAATTTTAGCTGGTGGTGGAACGATAATCTCATCTGCATTTGCTGAACTTCAATCAATAGCTGAAATGTTAATGATTCCAGTTGTTACAACATTCAAGGGCAAGGGGTCTTTCCCAGAGAATCATCCACTTTCATTAGGTCCAATTGGAATGCATGGTCATGCTGAAGCTAATAAGATTATGACTGAAGTAGATTGTGTTTTAGCCATTGGTACAAGATTTTCGGACCGTTCTGTTGGAACATTTGAGGAATTTGAAAGAAATTTGAAGATTATCCATATGGATGTGGATCCTGCAGAAATTGGAAAGAATCAGACAACACAAGTTGCAGTTGTTGGTGATGTTAGAGCATCGTTAAGAGTTATGCTTAAACTTCTTGCGAAAAAAGCATTAAAAAAATCTGATGGAAATGATTGGTTAAAACACGTTAATGAGGTTAAGGATTATTGGCGTGAGAATCTAAAATTACATCCAGGTGAAATGTCAGCAGCCAAGATTTTAAGGAAATTGAGGGAAGTACTTCCAAAGGAATCAATTGTCACTACTGAAGTAGGTCAGCACCAAATGTGGGCATCATTATTCTTTGATGCTATACATCCTGGTACATTCTTTAGTTCCACTGGTCTTGGAACAATGGGATGGGGATTTCCTGCGGCAATTGGCGCAAAAGTTGCGCGACCAGATGTAGCAGTAGTAGACATTGCTGGTGATGGAAGTTTCAACATGACAGAAAATTCACTCGCAACTTCTGTATTGGAGGACATTCCTGTTATTGTATTCTTGATTAACAATTTTTCATTGGGAATGGTTGCACAATGGCAAAGAACATTTTATGATAGACGAATGATTGGAATTGATCTAAAAAAATGTCCAGATTATGTTAAATTAGCAGAATCATACGGTGCACAAGGTATAAGAGCACAGTCACTTGATGAGTTAGGTAAAGCAGTTAAAGCTGGTCTTAACAGTGATGTTGCTACAGTAATTGATATACCAATAGATCCAGAAGAGGATGTTTTACCATTTGTTGCACCTGGAACTTCATTAAAGGATATGATCTTACCATCGTAGTGAGTGTTATGTGGGCAATATTATCAATTCGAGTTGAAAACAAACCAGGAATATTATTCAAAGTCACTCACTTGTTCAGAGCTAGAAATTTCAATATAGATAGTATATCAGTAGGCGTAATGGAAAATCCTGAATTTTCCAAGATGACAATAACAACTGTTGGTACTGAAAAGCAAATTGCTCAAATTGTTAAACAACTTGATAAAATGATTGATACAATAGAGGTCAAAAGACTAGATGAGAAAGAGAGTGTGTATAAAGAATTGGTGTTGTTTAAGATTAAGTCAAATGGGGAATCAGACAGTACAGAAATTAGCAAGTTAGCGAATACATATGGAGCAAAAATTCACAATGGGCAGGAGGGTTCATTGATAGCTGAGTTAACATCTACACCTGATAAAATTAAAGAGTTTGAGGAATCAGTAAAACCATTTGGTATTTTAGATTCTGCTAGGACTGGGGTAACTGCATTATAGATGATGTAAAATGAAAGTTAGAATTTTTGATACAACATTAAGAGACGGAGAACAATCACCAGGCGTTGCATTATCACCTGAAAATAAGTGTTGATGCTATAGAAACAGGATTTCCCGTTATCTCTGAAGGTGAACAGAATGCTGTTAAAATGATTACAAAAGCAAATCTATCCGCTGAATTGTGTGGTCTTGCTCGTACAAATCAACGTGATATTGATGCTGTGATTGATTGTGGTCTCAAATATGTTCATACATTCATTGCAACTTCAGATATTCATCTTCAACACAAATTGCATCTTTCACAAGATCAAGCTCTTGAAAAGGCTGTTGAGTCAGTTGAATATGCAAAATCACGAGGTTTACAGGTTGAATTTTCAGCTGAGGATGCAACACGAACTGATCGTGATTTCTTAAAAAAAATATTTACTGCAGTTACAAAAGCTGGCGCTGATAGAATAGATATACCTGATACTGTTGGGTATTCAACACCTCAGTATATTGCTGAAATCACCAAAGATGCGATTGAAGCTACTAAGTTACCAATTAGTATGCATTGCCATAATGATTTTGGACTTGCGGTAGCTAATGCTATATCCGGTATACAAGCTGGTGCACAATGTGCACATGTGACAATCAATGGTATTGGTGAACGTGCAGGAAATGCATCTCTCGAAGAACTTGTCATGGCATTACAATGTTTAAGATTTGATCAATCTTGGGAGACTAACATTAAGACCGAACTCCTTTATGAAACATCGAAATATGTTTCAAAATTAGCTGGAATGCCAGTTCAACCTAACAAAGCTATCATAGGTGAAAATGCATTTGGTCATGAATCTGGTATACACACTCATGGAGTTTTGAGTAATCCACTTACCTATGAACCCATTAGCCCTGAAATTGTTGGGCGCAATAGATGGTTACAAGTAGGTAAGCATGCAGGAGCTCATGGTATAAGTGCCATGCTTGGGGAGTATGGTGTCGAACCTGATAAGGATCAATTAAAACAAATTCTTGAAAAAGTAAAATCAATTGGTGACCAGGGAAATCATGTTACTGACGTTGAATTATTATCAATGGCCAATGAAGTTATGGGTGATTCTAAACTAAAACGTTTGGTGCAGTTAACTGGTTTCTCAGTTTCTACTGGAATGGGTAACATGCCATATGCGTTTGTCAAATTAAACATTGATGGTGATGAACATACAGCAACGGATTATGGTGTTGGACCAGTCGATGCATCACTTAATGCCATTCAGAAGATTACAGGAAAGATTTCAGAAATCAGAATTAAGGATTATAACTTGGCATCCATATCTGGCGGTTCAACTGCATTATGTGAAGTGACTGTTAAGTTAGAGGATGCTATGCAAAACTCTGTTTCATCAAAATCTATCGGAGAGGATATTGTTATCACTAGTGTTCAAGCTGTTATTGATGGCATGAATAGACTTTTGTTAAAGAAAATCCTTAAGCAAAAAAAAGCATAATTGTGATGTAGAAAATGAGCAGTAAGTATAACATTTCATTAGTTACAGGTGATGGAATAGGTCCAGAAATATCTGAATCTGCATCTAGTATTTTGGAAACAATTAATGATAATATGGGTATTCACTTTGAAATAAAAAAACTTGAAGCAGGTGATACAGTTTTGAAGAATACTGGACAAGCATTACCAGATGAAACTTTTGACATGATAAAAAATTCTGATGCATGTTTGAAAGCACCAGTAGGTGAAAGTGCAAAAGATGTAATAGTATATCTAAGACGCATGTTAGATCTTTACGCAAACATAAGACCGGCGAAATCATATCCAAATATGCCATCATTACGAGACGATGTAGATTTAGTAATTGTTAGAGAGAATACTGAGGATTTGTATACTGGTGAAGAATTTGATATTGGGAATGCATCAGTAGCAATGAGAATTATCTCTGAAAAAGCCTCAAAAAGAATTGCAAATTATGCATTTAAAATTGCTGAGCAAAGGAAAATGAAGAAAGTTACATGTGTACATAAATCTAATGTGATGAAAAAAACTGATGGATTATTTGCTAGTACATGCTCAAAGGTTGCTAGTAACTTTCATGATATTAAATTTGAAGAGATGTATGTTGATGCTTGTTCTATGAATTTAATTCGACAACCACAGGAATTTGATGTAATTGTTACAACCAATTTGTTTGGTGATATACTTTCCGATGAATCAGCTCAAGTTGTTGGTGGATTGGGTATGGCACCTGCAGCAAATATTGGAGATGATTTTGGCTTGTTTGAGCCAGTTCATGGTGCAGCATTTGATATCGCTGGGAAGCAAATTGCAAATCCAACATCATTCATACTATCAATCAAAATGATGTTAGAATGGCTTGGTGGTAAATACAATGACCAAAAATGCATTGATGTTGGACATAAATTAGAGAGTGTTGTTTATGATGTTGTAAAAAATAATATCAAAACTAAAGATACAGGTGGTGATAAAACCACTATAGAGTTTACTAAAGAAATTATTTCAAGGCTTTAATCTTTCTGGGTCTCTTGGATACAAAATAACTTCTCTTACATTATCAATTCCTATAATTATTGTTAATAATCTCTCCAAACCTAATCCCCAACCTGCATGTGGTGGCATACCCCAATCAAATGCTTGTAGATGCTCAGAAAATTTTGCAGGATCAAGACCTTGTTCAGCTAATCTATTTTTGATCTTTTCTGGGTTATGCAGTCTAGTTCCACCTGACGATAATTCAAGATAGCCAAATTGTAAATCAAATGACTCAGAAATTTCTGGTCTGTCTTGATTTTCCATGATATAAAATGGTTTGAGTTTGATTGGCCAATCTGTAAGAAAATAAAACCCAGTGTGATTTTCACCTATTATTCTCAAATGAGAGTCCAAAAGGTCGTCACCAAATTCTAGTTTGACATCTTTTTTGTTAAGCTCATCTAGTGCATCAGAATATGTAATTTTTTCAAACGGTCTATCAGGAATTGTAATTTGATTTCCTATAATTTTTTGTTCATCTTTACAATTTTCAGACACGTGTTTGAATGTGTTAAGAACTAAATCCTCTAAAACATCCATAACATCAGAATAGTCCATGAATGCAGCCTCCATATCAACGCTAGTGAATTCACTTAGATGTCTACCAGTATGTGATTTTTCTGCCCTGTAAAACGATGCTATCTCAAATACCCGTTCTAAGCCGATTGTCATTTGTTCCTTATAGAGTTGTGGGCTTTGTGCCAGATATGCCTGCTTTCCAAAATAGTCCAAGGAGAATAAATTCGCTCCTCCCTCACTTGCACTACCAATAATTTTTGGCGTAGTAATTTCAGTGAATTTTTTTTCTAAGAATGTTTGCCGTAATGATGCCAATACATGGTGTCTGATTTTAAAGATCGAGGCTGTTTTTTGATTTCGCATATCTAATGCCCTAGAATTTAACCTATTGTCAATATGGCTCTCAAGCCTACCAATAGGATCAATAGGTAGAGGATGAACAGCCCTAGCTAACACGTTAATCTCACTAGCTTTAATTTCACACTCAAAATCTCTAGCTTTTGTATCCTGTATTTTACCAGTAACTCTAACAACACTTTGCCTTGTAATATCATCAATTGACTTCATCACATCGTCAGTAAGGATAATTTGAGTAATACCAGTGGCATCGCGTAAAGTAAGGAATGTCATTTTACCCATTTTTCTTAAATCCTCTACCCATCCACCTAGAATTACTTCTTGACCTATCATGCCCTTATTGATATTTTCAATATAGTGTGATCGGTTAAACTTCATCGAAATCATCTTGAATGGTGATCCATTGAATATATCCTTTCTTGAAAAAATAAAATGTAGTATGGAATATCATCATCATGCCAGATATTGAGATATCAGATCTTTCCGTCAATTACAAAACCTCTGATAAGACAGTTCATGCGTTAGAAAACGTTGAATTTGAATTGGAAGACGGCGAATCAATTGGCATCGCTGGCGAAAGTGCATGTGGAAAGAGTACATTGGGTCTAACGATTATCAGAATGCTGCAGGGTGGGGAAATTAGTTCAGGTAAAATTTTGTTTAATAACGATTCGATCCTAGACATGCCCAAATCTAAATTTGATGGAAAAATACGTTGGAAAGAAATTTCAATGGTATTTCAAGGAGCTATGAATTCATTAGATCCCGTTTTTACGATCAGGCAGCAATTTGATGAATTACTCAAGCAACATGATTTTGACGATAACATGGAACGAATCATTGATGACGCTATACATGCTGTAAATTTAGATCATTCTGTTCTGGATAAATATCCACATGAACTTAGTGGTGGAATGAAACAAAGAATTGTTATTGCAATGGCATTGCTACTAAAACCAAAATTTGTTATAGCAGATGAACCAACAACAGCGCTAGACGTTCTGATTCAAGCACAGATTATCAATCTGTTAAAAAGTTTAAAGAAAAATGGTATGTCACTCATGTTAATTTCACATGATCTTGCAATATTATCAGAAGTTGCAGAGAAGATAGGTATTATGTATGGCGGAAAGATGGTTGAGTTTGGTTCATCTTCAGAAATCTACAGTAACCCTAAACATCCATACACGAAGGGTTTACTAGATTCACCACAGATTGGATGTAGATTTTTTAATAGATGTCCTGAAGCAATGGATAAATGTAAAACGATTCCACCAAAAATAAAAACAAAATCTGGTTATGTTTTATGTTGGCTTTATGAATAATGATAATAGAATTATTAATTTTGTCATTTTGATTTTTCTTCACAATCATCAGAACAATACTTAGATTCTGGTCTTGTTACCAATCTGCCACATTGTGTGCATGTAGAATACATGGTTACAATACAGTACGATCATTGAAAAGTGTATTCTGATCGCATGTGATGACTAGTAATTATTTTTTTAGAGTTAAATAAAACGAAATATTGATCGACATGTGGACCTTTGGGAATTGTTTCCTTTTACTCCCGAAGTTGGTTATCTTGGTTTAACCATTGTCAGCTTCCTTGGCTCACTTGTACCATTTGTTCCAATACCATCATTCATTTTGGTTGCTACAATGGCAGTAGGTGATCAGTTTGACATTCACGCATTAGCATTGATTGCAGCCATTACTTCAACAGTAGCTAAACAAATAATATTTTACGTCAGTTATGGAGGACGGAAAATAATTTCTGAAAAAACTAAAAAACGAATGAAGCCATTTCAGAAATTAGTTAAACGATACGGTGGTTCAGCTGCATTTGTTGCTGCTGCAACTCCCATACCTGACGACTTGGTTTACATTCCATTGGGATTAGCGAAGTACAATCCAAAAAGATTTTTCATTGCAACATTATTAGGAAAACTTGTTTTGTTTTATGTAATCGTATTAATTTCACATTATATGGGACTGTCACTTTTAGAACCTATATTACAAGATATTGAGGACCCAATGCCAGTTTATGTTGGTATAGTTGTTTTTGCTATAGCAATGTCAGTCATCATAATTCTTTTACTTAGATTAAACTGGGAAAAAATACTTGGTAGAGTTGCACCGTGGACACTAGATGATGACTACAATGAAAATCATAAATGATTGTTAATACTAAAATTCCAAAGTTTATCAGTACCTTCCTTTATTCCTACTCTAGGTTTTGCAATAATTTTTGTTGGTTTTTTTCCATCAAGAATAAACAGTGATTTACTATTTGTTAAATCCAAATTATATTGTTTTAATGTAATTTGCATCGCTTGAGCCAGTTTTCCAGGTCCGTTTGTTAAATTCGCTATGACATCAGTTTTTCGATTTTTTATCATTAGTTGAATTCCCTGTTGTGGTTGAATAGCGCGTATTAGAACAGCCCCAGATTTATCACTCTCTTTTTTTGCAACAACATTGAAACAATAATGCATACCATATGTGAAGTAAACATATGCATGTCCTGCTTCACCGAACATTATTTTATTTCGTTCCGTTTTTTTTCTTGCCGCATGACTAGCTGGATCATTTCTACCTTTGTATGCTTCAGTTTCTACTATAATACCAGATAATATACTACTTCCAATTTTTCTTACTAATTTCTTTCCAAGTAGATCTTTTGCAACCTGTTTAGTATCATTTACATAGAATTTTCTTGGTAAAGCATTCATTCTAATTCTTATTCTTGATTTTTTGCAATTCATTAACTAGTTTTTTGATATCATTTTTGAAAACATCCAGAAGTTTTTGATTATAAATCGTTGCTGCGGGGTGGAATGTAATAAAGTATACACGATTATTTTTGTATACAATTTGTCCATGATTTTTTGAAATTTCTTTCCCGCCCAAAATTGAATAAAATGATGTGTTTCCAAGAAGACAAATTATTTTTGGATTAATTATTCGAAGTTCTTCCTCTAGATAATTATTACACATTGATTTTTCAGTATCATTTGGGACTCTATTATTAGGAGGTCTACATTTTACGATATTTGTAATATACACACTGCTTCTTGTTAATCCAGCATTTTCTAATGCATCATCAAGTCTTTTTCCTGCTGTTCCAATAAATGGCTCACCATGTAGGTCTTCATTCTTCCCTGGAGCCTCGCCAATAAAAACAACATCAGCATTTTTATCGCCAATTCCAGGAACTGCATTGTTTCTAGTATTACACAATTCACATTTTTTACACGTTTTAATATCCTGGTGAATCATTTCAAGTGATGATGGTTCCTTCATAACTTTACTCTCTAACCCCTCTTGATTAATTTTACAAAATTGATTAAACAAAACCATTTAGATATCTACTTTAATGCATAAATTATGGGATTACTTCATACGTTGCATTACCTTGATTTTTCTGAGGATTCTTGGAAAATCATATCCAATAACCCTGCTATTTTTGAGGCTATAGATGATAATGTGGTTCTAACTGTACGTGATATATCACATAAGGAACATAGATTACTATTCAAAAAGGGCGGTAGGGTAGAATACATACGTTCTGTGGGAAAATACAGATTAAGATGGGATGATAAGGATCTAACGAATTAATTTTTATTTTATAAACTTGAACTTGATTTTTTCTACCAAGTCATTTTGAACAGCAGTTATTGTGTATGAACCACTATCTTCCCATCCACCACCAGCAGCTATAAGCATTGTTGAAAAATTACCGCCTGTTTTTGGTTCGATTTTCTCTTTCCATATTTTTACGCCGTCATTGTTTTCTATTGTTAATGTGATTGCTTGACGATCTGATATTGCATCACCTGAGATTGAGATTATATCAGCAATTTGATACTGTTTTTGGTCAAGAGTGAGTAATAATGGATTGTTAGTAGTTGAACTGATAGAAGAATCATTTTGGGTACCTGCTGTAAATCCTACAATAACTATTATAGCGATTGCAGCAGCCGCACCTCCAAGAATCCCCATTTTTTTATTAGATGAAAAATTAAATGAAAAGTTGGTTTGTGAATCTGAATATTTCTTTTTTGGTTTTGTTTCTAATTTAATCTTAGTATCAGATTTTCCAGTAGATGAACTCTCCAACGATTTGTTAGTTAGATGTGTATCAATTAGTGATTGAACATACTCTTTGTCTTCAGTAGTTATGAAATTATCATGTCTAATTGTATTTCTAATTTCCCTAAGTTTTTTTACGTCACCATGGTGATACCTTATCAAATCATCAAGGTCTGTTAAGAATGTCAATAAATCACCATATTTTCTCCATCTAATTAAAATTCGCTATTGATTTTTCGTCCATCGTAACGCAAAACTATTTACCCTTTGAATTCACGAAATTGTCTGATAATTTTTGGATTTGATTTTAGAAATGTGATGTATTTTCTTAACTGCCTAATTGTTTTTGGGTTTAAGTGATGTTCTAATCCCTCAGTATCCTGATTTGCAATTTCTTGTCCAATATTTAGAATTTCAAAAAATTCTAAAAGTATACTATGCTTTTTTCTAATTGAATCAGCAACTTGTCTTCCATTGTTGGTCAAATTAATTCCATGATATTTTTCATATTCAATGTATTTTTTTTCATCCAATTTTTGAAGCATCTTGGTAACACTCGGTGGACTGACATTCATATATCTAGAAATATCTAATGTGGTTGCATATCCTTTTAGTTCTACTAATTCTGCAATTACTTCCAGATAATCTTCTTCCCTTGTTGTACTTGATACTTTTCTGGTTTTATGTGCAGCTTTGATTGATTCTAGTCTCTTGCTATTTTTTTGCAACATAGATTACTAAATTATTCTAGTATAATTTAGTGTCTTTGTTTAATACCAATATTGCCTATCAGTCATGCATGTAATAGTTTTTGACTTATGATTGACAGAACTTTACATCGATATTTATGTAATTTTCTTCTATTATCAAGTATGAAGGATTCATTCCAGGAGCGTATTGAAAAATTGAAAATCATGCGTGAGTCAGCCAAGCGACGTAATGAAATGTACTCAGATCTTTTGAAATTCGATGATAAGAATACTAGACGATCATTGAGTGCATTAACTAAAGCACCAGCACCAGGTAAAAAAATTTCAAAAATTGGTTTTATTATGCTATGGATTCCTGAACCAACTGGTATTACGTGTGCAGTTGGCGGCCCAATGATATTAGCTGGTAGATATCTTGACAAAGTTTACAATGGAGCAAAGATATCAGACGTTCATAGCCATACAAAGGATTCATTTTCTACCATTCATGACTTCAATGTGACATCTTTTAGTTTTTAAGCGGATTGTATCATTCTAATTCATGCCAACAAGAACACAAGTTTTGATTCCTATCGCAATTGCTGCGATAATTATTGGAGTAGTAGGTATGCTCACACTCCCAAGTGATGTTAAACTAGAATCTGTTGAATTTCCTCGTGGTACAATTAAGCTTGATGATAAAACATTGGAAGTACAAATTGCAGATACTGATTCATTGAGAGCTAGAGGTTTAATGTTTCAAAATGAACTTCCATATAATGAAGGAATGCTGTTTGTTTTTGACGGCTCTGATACACGTCCAATGTGGATGTTAAACATGCAATTTAATTTGGATGTAATTTGGTTTGATGAAAATGCTAATGTAGTTGCAATTGAGAAGGACGTTCCGCCATGCAAGACAACTATAGAAGTTGTGGCATGCAGAGAGAATGGTGTCTCTGGTGATAATTCCAAGTATGTGTTAGAAGTCACTGCTGGATTTGTCGATAAATTCAATATAACAGAAAACTCCAAAATGGAAATAATATCGATATAAGATGATTGAAGAACTTTGGTTAATCCCGCTTGGATTTGTTGCGGGAATATTAGGATCAATAATTGGTCTGGGTGGTGGAATAATTATCGTCCCTGTATTGACATTCATGGGGTTCTCTCCAACACTTGCTGTAAGCAACAGCCTATTTGCAGTGTTTAGCAATTCTGTCGCGTCAACAACTATGTATGCTAGACAAAAGCGGATAGAACTTTCACTTGGCTGGAAACTTGGATTGATGGCTATTCCCGGTACTATACTTGGTGCATTCATATCTTCTGATATAGCTCCAGATATTTTCAAAATTCTGTTTGCATTAGTTCTCATTTCTTCAGCATCATACATATTTCTTAAAAGGAAAATTGAGGAAAAACCCATAGATGTATCCACTATCTTGCTTGTTTTCTCAGCAGGCGCAAGTTTCTTTGCAGGAATAATATCGAGTTTATTTGGTATTGGAGGTGGTTTAATCTTCGTGCCATTAATGGTAGTTGCACTTGGAATTTCAATGAAGCGTGCTGCACCAACTTCACAGTTCATCTTGATGTTTGCATCTTTCTCTGGATTGATTATGCATTCCATGCTAGGACATCCTGACTACTATCAGGCATTGTTGTTATCGATTGGAGCATTTGCTGGAGGAATTTTAGGTGCTAGATTGTCACTTGAGATAAAGGAAAACAAATTGAAGATTATAGTAATAATTGTGCTAGTCGCAGCAGCAATTAAGCTGATTATAGATTCTACAGGTATTTTCTAATTATCTTGTTTCGTCTGGGCAGAAAATTACTTCAGAACTTGATTGTGATTCTTCAGACACCAAGTAGTTAATTGTATTTACAATATTTTCATCACTAGGTTCTTTTCCATCAACAGTTCCAGGCAAAATTAAGAATGATCTAACGTCCGATTTCAATACATCACTGAATTCTTGATTGACAGTAGTAGCAAATGGTCTGAGTGCACCTCTGAAAACTTCAACTTTTGCTCTTTCATGCCCACTAATTTTTTTACCAGCTGGAAGGTCGGGACCAATTATAACAATTCTTCCCTTTGCATCTTTGAACAATCTTGGATCATCAGAACCACCAGGGACGAATTTATTAACAGAATTTTGAATGAATGCAGCAGGTGTATTGATGAATTTATCAACTAATTCGTCCCATTCATTTCTTGACAGTTCGGTTAATTTAGAAAAGTTAGGAACATTACCAGTTAAATGAATGAATAAATCATTTTTTGATTCTTGTGATGATGTAACTTGTCCACCTTTCTTTTCTATCATTGAGGTGATATTACTTACTTTTTGTTCATCACCACTAATGTAAACAGATTTTCCATCCAAGTTATTCTTCTCAGATTTAGGAACGGATGCTCTAATGTGTGACTTGAC
>LUMF01000065.1_pt1 | contig 24847 bp, 10 predicted proteins | sample 729701 | NCBI WGS metagenome assembly LUMF01 (sample SAMN03860270, study PRJNA289734) | marine metagenome | biome: seawater column; feature: ocean; material: water; isolation source: Red Sea water column Station 34 - depth 100m | place: Saudi Arabia: Red Sea | collected 2011-10-15 | depth 100 m | reverse complement strand
AATCCTCTCATCTAGTTGAGCAACTTCTTCATCATAATACTTTACTTCAGGAACTACTGGTATCTGAGATCTTACTTCCTCAATAGTTTCTGTAATCTTTTCAAGATCTTCATCATAATACTTTATTTCAGGAATATCTGGAATATTATCCCTAACCTCATGAACAAGACCAACTAGTTCTTGCCATTCAGGTGCTTTTATAATATCAATTACTTCTATCTTTGGATTTCCTTCTGCATCCTCGATAGTTATTTTATCTTCTAATTCTTCTAATTCTTCTTCTATTTCTTCAATATAATCATCAATAGTTGGTAAAGATTCATCAACTACTTTTTCTTCTATTGATGGGAGATTTGATTTCTCTGCTTCTATTTCATCACTCTCGTCAGGATTTTCTATAAAATCTTCTACAGAAGGTAATTCTTCTTTAACTTCCTCTTCTGTTATAAAATCCTCGACTGATGGTAATTCACTGGGATTATCAGTGAAATCGTCCATCGACGGTAACTTATCGTCTGGCATTTTATGAGTATGATGAATACTTCGGGATTTCTCTCCCAGTTTTATTTATTCTGTTCCTTTACTCCATTTTTTAGGAGCTTAGCAAGTTCTGCTGTAGAACCAACAAATAATGCATTATTAACAGTCGATGGTCCTTTTTGAGGACTCTCTTCTTCAACATCTTTCAGTTTTTTCTGAAGATCCATCAACTTATCAGTAGCATCCGAAACACTCTTAATTAACTGCCCTGCAACTTCATATGCCCTAGGCATTTCACTTTCCTGTGCGAGTTCAAGAATACCATTAATAGCTTCTTGACCCTTTTCTATAATACTATAAAGATTACCACGAGTATACTCATAATCTTTAGTTATATCATCTTTTGCAAGTCTATCGGGTTTTTCTCTATCAACCCCAACTACAACATCACTTTCATCTACTTCAACTTGAGGTGTTATATTAAAAGCATCATCTAAGTGATTTTTCATTATCCATTCCAAGTAGTGGTTCCACTAAATCCAAAGTCATCTCCTTCCTCTACCAATGCATTATCAGCAGAAGTAATAGACTTAACAGATGTACCTCTAATATGAGCAAGTTTGGTAGTACCATCTTGCCCTCTCTTAACAGTTAACTTATTACCGTCAACAGCTTTAACATACAACTCTTCTCCACCAACGTCAATATAGACACTTGTAGAACCAGAAGATGCTGTAATGGTACTTCCATCATCAACCTCAAATGTAGTTTGAGTCTTAGTAATATCGGATGCTAAGTTTGTTAAAACAGTACCATCATAGTTCTGTATTGCTCTTGGAACAACAGAGTATGTAAGATTGCGTTGTGCGTTGGATGTATCTGTACCTGTAAGATAATTGATAGTAGACTTCGTAATGATATCCTTGGAAGCATCTGTGACAGGACCAAATAGGTATGTCTTTGCTGTAAATCTTAATGTATAAAGGAGAACTCTTCTTGACTCAAAATCTCCCTCATAGTCATCCTGCATAGTGATATTTTCAAGGACAACGGGAATATCTCTTTTCTCATTAATAGCTCCTACCAAATTAACAGTTAGATTATATGATGGTTGGAAATATGGTAAAATTTGTTCTGTAATTTGCAATGCATCATCATTCAACTTACACATAACAGCAAGTTCAAATTGCATATTATAAGGAACAGGCATGTATACCTTCTTCTCATCAGGAGTAGTAGCATCTGGATTCTGAACTACAATCTTTTGAGTAGAAGTAACTTTTCTAGAAGGATCATATGTTAATCCTGTAAATTCAAAAGACATCCTTGGTAAAGACAAAGATGTTGCTTTATTTAAATCTGGTGATTGAGTTAATCTTGCTAAAAACTTTTGAGTAGGTCCATATGCCAAAGGAACTCTAATTATGCTAGCGTCAGTATCTCCTCCACTTTGCTTAATGGATATACTATTAAACAGAGTACCAAAAGAAATTATGGTCCTCCTCAAGATTTCGTTATAAAAATATTCAAACATGTTTAGAGTCCTAGTATCTTATATTTATGGAATACCAAATGGGTTCTGTTCACTGAAGTCTAAAATATCATCTGCAGCAGATTCTATATTAACATTATCAGCAAATCCATCCTCTGGTGGGTCTTCACTTACTACCCGAAGTGCATGAACAGCACCTGAAGTTCCACCCGTTATATCTTCTCCAATACTGAACATTCCAGATACATTTGCTACCTCTAAAACATTCGTTGTCGCATTCCAAGTTCTTACTCTACCCTTAACACCTGTGATAGATCCTGTAACAATTTCATTAAACTTGAAGTTGCCACTATTATCCAGTGAAGGATCACCAATTGTAATTGTGGGACTAGAGGTGTATCCAGCACCAGCATTAACAAGGTTAATAGCAGTAATTGTTCCGGCAGAACTTACAACTGCTTCAGCAGTAGCAGTGGTTCCAACACCAACAGGTCCAGCAATCGTTACAGATGGTGCTGTAGTGTACCCAGAACCTGCATCAGTGAGTGTAACGATACCAACAGTACCATCACCAATAAAGACGGTTCCTGCGGCACCTGAACCCCCTCCACCAGTGATCTGAAGTGTAGGGTGCAAGGGTATATCCAGCTCCTGGATTTGTTATTAAAACCTTCTGAACAGATTTTAAATTATCACTAATATTCAAATTACATACATTGATTCCAGAAATCATTGAAGCTGTAAGAATACCTGTTACCTTACCACTAGGGGCAGAACTAACTCCAATAGTAGGAATAGCACTATATCCACCACCCCTATTACTGAGATTAATCAATCTAATAGATCCTTCAGTATTAAATCCAACTACAGCAGTAGCAGTTGCACCAGTACCTACTAAGGTAAGAGTTTGAGAAGATCCAAGTAATGTTGATAAACCATCTTCAGACGTTCCATCTGCATTATCACCAACTAAAGTATCATCAATTTCAGCAACTCCAGTATCGATAACTTCGTCTTCGTAACGGAAGAGCTCACACTTCAGAGTGTATACGTAATTCTTTCTTAGTTGATAAAAAGGTTTTTCGTGTTCTACATATTTGATTTCAAATAAACGATCACCTAGTGGAAAATAAACTAAATCACCCTCTTTAGGTCGGGTAGTTAACTTTACATTAGATTCGTTTTTTAGTAATGGTTGAATATAAGTTTCCCATCTTTCTCTAGAAATAACAAGATTTACTTCATTCGTCTGCTCAATACCAAACTTTGTAAGCAAAGTAGGATTTTCAGCATACCCCTCAAAATTATCCACATATGCTTCTAATGGATAAGAATCATTAAATATCGATTGAACAACTTCACGTATAATTGTCTTCTCATTCATATATTTACGAGGAAGATAGTGTATCTCAACACCATACATCCTCAATTGTTCATTAATTAAGTCTTGTACTAAATTTTGTTCTGATGTAGATCCCTGTTGGAAAAATGGATTGAGCATAACACTATCCTACCATATCCAAAGGTGGAAGTTCATAAGTGTTAGACATTTGTTCTCTGATGACTTCTAAATCTTTTTCAGCATCATCATAAATTTGTCTTCCATTCATTTCAATTCCACCAGGTAACTTGACACCCTGGAACTTCAATAAATTTTGTCCCCACTGTCTTTTTATAAGAGCAGTAGCATATCTCTTTAAGAATGAATCATTCCATACCCTTGTATAATCATTAGGATTAAGGAGTCTAAAACATTCAAGAACTATAAACTCATCTTTCTCACATGCTGACCAATCAATATCAAGATATAATCTATCTTGTCTTTGATTAAATCTAATTTGTTTTCTTGTCGTTAACAAATAATCAATATCAGACAAATATGTCTGTGTCATTGCATAACTTAAAAGTCCATTATATCCAAGGTTAAAAGCAATATCATTTAAAAATAATTGATATTTAATACTAAACATATTGTTGGATATTGCATTACTTCCACCAAAACGAAATACTTTTTCTACTCCAATTACTGATGATGGAACTGCTATGTAATTACTATTTTCATACCAACTAAAATCAGTATCTGTTCCTGCAATATCTGCTGTTACAGTCTCTGTTGTTATTCCTGTCCTTTTCTTTCCTGTCAATACAGAAGCTCTTCCTCTATCAATATCAGCTTGAGTTATTTGATACTTAAGATATGTTCTAACTACACCATCAAAATGCCTTTCATGAAAATACTGAATGGCATCATCAATCCTATCCTCACACTGCTCATCCGCAACATTAATCTCCAACACGGGAGCACCCAATTGTCGTAAACAATACTCTTTGAATTCGGATCTACTTCCTGGTTGTGCCATTTATACTATACCTCTACAATATTTAGGGTGCGGAAGCAATTCCAGCATGAACTAAAATGTTTCCATTTACTATGTTATAAATTGTTGCACCAGAACTTACCAAAACATTATATTCATATCTACCTTCAGTTAAATTTGTTGTATCAGTAGATCCCATTGATACTTCAAATATTCCACCACCAGCACTTGTAAAACCTACAGTAAAGGTTCCTGAAGGAATAGTAGTTGCACCAATACCTGCACTTTTCTGCATTTGAGCAGATCCAGTCCAAACTGAAGTAGTAGTTAACCCCTGAAAGTCAAAAGCAACATCAGAAGTATCAACTACATTAAAAATAGTCTTAAAATCTGCACCACTATAAAGTGCTAGATTAGCAGCATACGGAACTCCTGCATCTGGATCAAATGTCAGATTTTTACTTGCCATTGACTAACTCCCTAAGTAGTGATTTGATTTCACCAATTTCACCTTTTAAACTAGCAAGATCTTGTTCCATAGAATCAACTCTTTCATTTCTTGATTTTTTGGCATTACGACTTACAGTATAATGCCTATAATCTAAAGCATTCACATTGACGATAGCATTTGTTCTAGGATCTCTTGCAAGATCAGCATGTCCTTCAATATTATAATGTTCCATATTAAGCAAGTGCCATAACCCTTAAATCTTTTACTCTAGGAACATAAACTTGATCAGATGAAATCAATAGAAGTTTAATCCTATAGTATCTGAATGATGGAAGATCATCTGCAGTAAATGTATAATCACTAAAGCTTACAGCATCTCCAAAACCATATTGATTGGTTTTAGGAACAAATGCATCTGATTGACCATTATTATCAGCAGAGTTAATAACTTTTCCTCTACTATTCAAATTCTCAAATCCAGGGAACGGAGTAAAGATTGGTTCAAATCCAGTTCTATTTCCAATTGCATAAAATGCTCTAATATCAGCATCAGCATGAATATGACCAGCTAATAATATCTTAATAGAAGTAGCAGCATTTTCTATAGAAATTTCTTTAGTAATATACTGACATCCTGTAGGATCATTATCAATAGTTTTTACTCTATCATCAGTAGCATAATTTGAGATTACATCATTAACTCTATTAGAAGTTAATATGGTACTAACTCTTTGAGCATCCAGTACAGGAGATAATCTAGGATCTGTTGTTCCTAGTGTTATTCTCATCTGGAAGGACTTATTACCTTCAATATTATCTAATCTTTCATCTTCATTTACTTTAGAACCAATTTGTCTTGGAGTTGTTAAGTAATTTGATTCTCCAACAGTAATAGATTCCCATCCTTGTTCAATCCAAGGAATTTCATCTCCACTCAAACTTACTCCTGAAATAGTTCTTATTTCAGCACCAATTGTAGTTCCAGTAACTGTCATATTATGACATATTGGAGTAATAATTTCAAAAGGCATATTTTGAGTTGCCCTTACACCATATCCACCAGAAGATTGAGTCTGGCCCAAATATAGTTTAGGGAATCCTACATCAGTACTCCTATCAGTAGTATCGAATGCATTACCAGCTTCACTAGTAGCTGTTTGATCAATCTTAATATTATATGAATCAAAACCAATTGATCCAGTTTCTGCACTAGCAGTTGAAGTAGATAATCCGTGTGTTCTATTAATTCTTGCTAAAGAAACTCCACTCAATTCATATTTCTGAACAGGAGTTCCTACTGCGTAATTAATTTTGTTACTTCCCCTTGCAGATATTGTAAGTACATTACCAGAGACATTGTTATACTTAATAACTTCGTCTCCAATCTTAACTAATCCAGGATTAGTAGTACCAACTCCAACATTTTCAAAATTCTCATAAACACTCCCCTCATCTACGGTAAAGGAACTAGAATTACCAACGTCTAATGCAAGACTTAACTTGGATGGCTTAACATTTCCAACAACATTAGATATCTTAACCAAATTCTCAGTGGAATACATTCCATGATTCTGATGATTAACTTTAATATGCAATCCATCAGTTTCAGTATCAATTGTACTTATAGTAACATTACCACCATGACTAAAGTTCAATTCTGTTGTAACACCAGCACTAGTGGTATACCTCATGGTCTTACCAGCACCAGTAGCAAAATTACCTTGAACATTATCTAAAATAATCTCATTAGTTTGACCAATACCAGCAATAGTAAATTGACCATTTCTACCAACAGTTCCACTACCACCTGTAGAGAGTCCTATTGTAGTAATTCCAACAACATCTCCTATTTGGTATCCACTACCACCAGAAGTAATCGTACAAGCACCAACTTGACCATTGGCAACATATACATTACCGACTGCACCTCTACCATCACCAGTAATAGTTTCTAAATTAACACCACTAAAGGTAAGATTACCATCAAGAGGAGTATATCCAATACCAACATTAGCAATAGTAAGTGTTCCTGTTGCTGATCCCCCAGCACCTACAAGATTACCTGTTGCATTTGTTCCATCCTGAGAGAAAGTATTTCCAAGAACATAACTGTCTGCAACTGTTGTACCAAGACCAACTCTTATCTTTCTAGAAGTTATAGATAATGGATTGGGTTTAAGTGTTGGAATCTGATTGTTTCCTCTACTTAATTCTGGGTTATAAAACTCTACAGTACCTGAACTTTCAAAAGATGCTCTATACATTGTAAATTTAAGATCTTCCCACTGACTTGGTTCCCATGTAGAAGCATTCTGCGACTTAAAGAGGGATCCCAAATAAGGCTGGTTAGAAATAAAGGTATCGGTAAGTAAATCAGTTTCACCAATTCTTGAAATATAAACACTATACTTGGTAGAGTTAGATGCTAAAGCAATAGCATATTCAGTACTTCCACCCTCCAAATAGATTGGTGCTTTAAATTCAACAGTAGTTGCTACAGATCCATCTGCAGAAGTTGTAATATCTTCTGGATCTAATACAATTTCAGAGAATGGAAGAATATGTTGTGTTGGGAATCCATTCTTCATAGATCTTAACTGGAATACGCAAGGTATGTCATTATCATCTTTAGATCTAAAGAATATATCACATTTTGTAACGAACACTCCACCTTCATCTTCAACCAAGAATGATTGTGCTAGAGGGTCATACCATCCAGTATTTGCAGTTTCTGAAGACTGTCCTAGAACATTACTACCAACAACTTCTGTTCCCAAATCAGTATGTACGATTTGTTCTTGGAATTCATGTCTTTGCTCAATTCTTGCATTTCTAATAGAAATAATATTCTCTTGAACAGTTTCTAAAGTTCCAGAAGCAGTATATGTTTCATCAGTAAGTGTTGAACACTCATCTGCATTATTATCTGGATCATTTATTAAAGTAAATGTTTTAGTTCCTGTTTCAAATCTTGGGAAATTAATATTATTTGGATTAGGAATAAAGAAAGATCCACCACAGAATGCTGAAAGGTCTGAAAGAAGTTTTACATCATTAATAGTTGCAAGTGCTCCACTACTTTGTCCTTCAAGCACCATTCCACTTTCTACCCATCCATAATAATCTCCTTGTGCTTCAGTAGATAAAGAGAATGTATCTACATTCAAAATATCAGAAGTTGAGGAGTAAGATGATGCCAATGATGAATTTGTATAAGGATTATCCCTAAATGTCTTTGTAGGAACATTATAAGGACCTTCTTTATGATTTAATTGTGCAGCTCTAAATTGTATTTCAGGTATACTATCTGAAGTTACTTGACTTAATCCTGTTGCGAAAGATCTACCTCTTACAGTTTCTCCAACCTGGAATGTTCCAGAAGTCATAGTAATATCAAGCAACTTAGGAACACAATATTTGGTAACATCTTGACCATCAAAGAAAGCATATAGTTGAGTTAAAGGCTTAACTTTTTTAGCAACAAACTCAACATTTCTAGATCTCATAAATGGAACAAGATCTCTACTAACAACCCTATCTCCTACAGAATGTTCATCAAATGTTTCGTGAACAATAGTTCTAAGACCATCTCTCTGCTGATGATCAGTTCTAGTAGTTTGTCTTAATACTTCTTGTGATGTAGTAGTAGTTGTCTCAGTCATCCATGCAGCAGGGTTATTATCTGGTTCACCATTAATCCAACCACCTTGACCCCATGTATTACTGGAACTGGTTGTTGTTTGTGCTCCATCAAATTCTACAGAAGTAGTTCCTGTCCATGTAGTTTCCCAGGCATTCCAAACAACAGGTCCCATGCCAGTTTGAGGATCAACTCCTTCATTTCTTGCCAAATTATCCATTGTGGCAGCATAGTTACCTTCAGTTTGAATAATCTTAGCATCAAGTCTTGCAGTATCTACCCATGTATCAGAAGCAGGATTTAACTCCATAGTTCCCTGCCAGAAACTGATTAGGAAAGGAGTAACACTTTCAGATCTAGTAGCAAAACTCTGCTTAATCCATTCAACTTCACCATAATCTAATGTTATAACATCTTCTTGTTTTCTAACATTAACTCCTTCTATAGTAGAGAATTGAAGATCATCTGCAGGATCATTACCTACAACTGGACCAAACATACAATCAACAGAGTTAGTATAATGTCTTGGACGTAATTCTTTACGTTTTCTGTCTATACTATTGTTAATTTTAATTTTATTTTCTTGTGGTTGGAATCCAGTAAAATTATCAACAAAGAATCCAGACTTAAATCTATTTGCACCATCTTGATCAGGAACAAAGAAATTTGCTGTATTGGTTTCTAATAAAGAAAGGGTAGTATAATACTCAAGATTTTTAATTCTAGTATCAAGTTTCTTGATATCTGTCATCGTATATCGACGATGATTTAAGAATTGCAATGCAGCATCTTTTGTAACATACAAATATGCTGGCATACCCACAGTTGCTATTTCAATTGCATCATCAACAGGAACTGGTTTTTTAGGATCTTCCGCAGGATCTCCATATTTTACTTGGAATCTTCCTTCTTTATTCAAGAAAATTCTATCAATTCTTGGAAGATAGAAAGAGAAATCTATAACAATAGATTCATCTGATGCTAAAATATTAGGTGCCGAATCTCCTGATCCAGTAAAACTTCTTCCGAGGAATTCTAAAGGAGACCTGTCTCCCTCATCCACAGAAGAAATTGGAACAACTCTAGGTCTTATGTCAATGATATCAGCACAACTATGCGTATCAACCCTTGGAATATCCCAACCATATTTAAATTGTTCGTATGAATTGACTGTTGTTATATCACCCGTATCTCCAGAATCATAAGATCCACTTTGATAATAAACTTTTATCTTTCTGGATGGTACATCAGCCTTTGCTTTTTTCTTAAGTATTCCATAATCATAAAATGTAGATTCGCCACCATTTGCAAAGGTATAATTTGCACCTATAGCAAAGCTTGGTGAATCAAGAGTTGAAATAATTGCTTGTGCTCCAGACTCTTGGAAAATTATAGTTTCTCCTTCTTTAAAGAGAATTTCATTTTTATAGAGAATACCAATTTGCTCACCAGTTATCTTTTCAGCTACAATTGCAACTGCCTCACTGTCCTGTCCAACCAACTGTTCACCAATTATTAATTCGTTAGTAGTAGTTGATTGAGTAACTATAGAAGTCAAAGTTGCTTTAGGGCAAGATGGGTCCGATGTATCAGCTGATTCAAAGACACCATGAATTGAAATAACATCAGGAGCATTCAAAGATATAGTCTCATCTTGTACTCTTGTTCCAAATGGATAATTACCATAAGTCAATCCATCATTCAAAGTAGTTGCACCAGCACCAGATCCACCAGTCTTAGACTTATTAATAACTATAGACTTCACTCTATTGTTTATTAATTCTTTAGCTTTAGGCTTTAACTTCTTAAGAGTAGCAACAAGAGTTGCACCATTATTAGATTGTGATGGAGTAGTTAATCCACGAATCTGGCAAGTACCAGCAGCAGCAAATTCAAATTGATCTGCTGTTAAATCGTATGTGGTTCCATCAGCACCTATTAAAGAGTATCTCTTAGGTGTAAAAGGTTGGAAAGTTTCATCTGATCCTATTGATGGTAATGGTGTATTTAATTGACCATTACTAATACTAACATCAAAAGTCTTTCTTATAACAATAGAAGCAGATGTTAAATCAACATTAGAAACATTTTTCTTAGGAAGAGGAGTATAAAGAGTATTATCAGATGATGAATCTAACATACTAGTTAATACTTTCAAATCACTTACACTCTTAACTTCAGTAAGTGGCAATGTTCCATCACAAATATCAGTAACAGTTGTAACTCCAACAACGGTAACATGAGAAGATCCAACACTAACTACTCTAGCTCTTACAGGATCCTGAGATACACTTAAGTCAGTATATTCAATAAGATTACCAACAGTCGTAATTCCTGGGAAATTAAGATTAGTACTCTGTACATTCGATGCACCAGTAAAGGTAACAACACCGACTGTTGCTACTCCAACTGGAAATAAAACTGAAGGAACAATATTAGCACTAAAAGTGTTAATACCAACTAAATTATCATCAGTTCCATAAACAGATTTTACATCAGATACAGAATATTCTGTTATACCTACAGCAATTCTTCCATTATTAACACCATTGATTATAAGTTGTTCATTTGGAATAAAATTACCACTTACTTCATAAACAGTTAATCCAACTCCTGAAGTAACAGCACCTTGTAAAAATGCAGTTGCACCACTCCTCTTTCCTTTAATATATGCAGGAACAGTTTGAGTAATAGGATTATTTAATTGTATTTCAGTAAATGTTTGAACATCATATAAAGATAATTCCCATTCATCTAAATTGGAATTATTTGAGTTATAACTTTGTGATTCTAACCTAAAATCATAAACTCTAGCATATCCAATTTCATTTCCTGGAGCATTTTCAGCACTTGATCCTTTTCTTTGATCTCGTAAACTTAGTATATATGTACTACCAATACCTACGGTGGGAGTTCTATAAACACTATCCAATCTAAAAGTTGGACCTGTATTATAAATTATTGCCTGATTTTCTATAAGCTTAGTATCTCTTGGCTTAGGACAATCAATATAAGTGGGATCCATTGTTTCAATTTCATATCCCTTCACATATGCCTTTCCTGGAGAAATTTTATATAAAGCAAGATCATCAGAGGGAGTTCCACCACTGGGAGTAAATTGACCTGCTTTAAATACACCTCTATTCCCAACATTATTGTCAAGAGAATTTAAAACAGTAACATCAAAAGGCTTGATGTCATAATTACCACTTTCATCATAAGTCCTTCGTGCAAGGGTATCTGTTAGATCCCATCCACCAGATCCTCCACCAAATCCACCTATTAATCCACCACTACTTCCTTTACCATTTCTACCACTCTTAGCAGTCTTTAAAACACCATCTTTTACTGTGCCAAGTTCAATAAAGCTAGTATCGTTTAGTTCCATATTGGTCAAGAATTAGTGTTTCTTGTGCAACCCCTACAAATTGTCCATGAACAAAATAAACACCTTCTTGAATTTGAAAAGAAGAACCTGTTATAGCAGCATCATCAGCAACAGTAATACCAAAAGGAGCTCCTGGAACAATTGTTGTATTACCTAATAATCCAGAAGAAATAGTTTGATTGCAAGTTAACTCTTCTCCATCAAAAAATGTCTGACTAGAATTATTTGTTGTACTTGAATTTAAGTAATTAATATAAAGAGTAAGTTGTCCTCGATCAGAATCTTCTGGTAATAAAATAGTATCTACAACAGCAGTTACACCAGACCTTTGACCTGTAATTTTTGTTCCTACTAATTGATCAGTATATGCAGAAACAGGAACACCCTGATAATTATTGTTTATCTGAACGCCATAAAAAATTCTATTATAACCTGTATTACCTGGAATTACTTTGGCACCTTCCTTAAAAAAGTGCTTACCAAATCTTTCGATTTGATTTTGCAGCATGGATTGAAGAGTTGTTAACTCTCTAGCCTGAACAGGATATCCTGGTTTAAACAGCACCCGATAAAAATCATCCGACGGATCATAATCGTCAAAATATGGTGCTACATTTAAATTTGTATGCTGTGGCATGATTTTTTAGAACTGCAATACTATTTTAATATCTTCTTTTTGGTTAACTGACCTGGTGATAGCGGGTCTATTATCCACAAAAACAATGTTACCACTATGTCGTTTAACTTCAGGATTGGAAATACCATCCGTAAAATTTTGACCAAGATAATATGTTATATTATTTATTACAGTAGATATACCTGTAAATGCACTATCAATTTGTAAAGTTGAACCAGAAGTAGGAACAATATCTAAATTTCCTCCTGTTCCTGGAGAAGCAGTGAACTTATTCAAGTTATATCCATATGTTGGATTTGTTTGTGCAGTACCGACTGTATTAAAACCAGCCATGGTTCTATCTTGCCAATATTTTAAAACCCCTGTAGTTGCATCATAATGAACTACTCGTCCTTGAGCAGTTGATCCTGCAGAAATAGTCTGTACAAAATAACTATCAGCTTCAAAAGTAGCAGAACTATAACCAGATCCAGCTAATCTTAAGGCATTTAATGCACTTGCTTTATCAGCACTTAAAAGGGCAGTAGAGTCGTACTTCTGAGGATTCTCTACCAATCCAACCCTGGCAATCTGATTCCCAGTAATAAAATCTGGGTTCTCATTGTCATTTTCAATTCTAGAATAAATGAGAACATTCATTGCCCCCAATTCTCTATAAATGTCATAACCATGACCACCTTGAGGTGGAATAATAACATCAAAAGTAGGAATTTTAGTTCCTGTTGGAACACCACCATCTTCTAATGCTACACTCCCATAGGTATATCCAGATCCCTGTTTAGTAACAGTTATAGTATCAACCTGTTGGTCGTTAGTTGTAGTAATAGTACACTCAGCACCAGAACCATCTCCTTTGATAGGTACTTTAGTATATTCAGTACCACCAGAAGGTCCAATAGTTTCACCACGAGAAGTAATAGTTATTATTTTAATAGATCCATCTACAGCATTATCTCTTACTGCTGCGTCATCTACATTAGTATCCCAACTCAAAGGAACTGGCATAAAATCAGTAGAATCGAATTTAATGATATCCGCAGGTTTTATAGTATAAAGATATTTCCAAATATAATTATCACCACTACTTCCAGCAGTTCTTGGTTCTAAATCAGTAAAAGTTGGTTCATCTAGTGAAGGTCTTCCAGTAGGGTTGTCTGGATCAGTACCATTTTGTAAACAAATGTAAACCCTATAATCACTGTTTATAACATAAAAAGTACTTGCATATAAATTTGTAGCACCAGATACAGGAGCAGTATTTGATCTACTATAATCACCTCTATACATGTCATAAGTTGTACCAGATGACCAAGTTCTCTTAGTAACAACTTGTCTACAATCAGATGCAGCAATTTTTTTCAATGCAACCATATCATCCCAATAATCATTCTCCTCCGTAAAATTATCTTTCGGAGATGGAGGATCATTATTCCAATCAGAATCAATATCTGTAGGATTTGGTAGACCAATAAAAGAGTAATATGCGTTAGTAGTTGAAGTTACTCCTGCAACAAAATTACTTGCATTCAACAATCTTATCTGGTCAGTTATAATTGCAGCCATTTGACAGAGGTTTTTTGTTTATTTATGGTAATTTATACTGTTTGTATTTAAGAGATCTAGATCTTCTTACTACAGGAGAAGTAGAGATACCTCCTGTTCCACCTAATGTATATGCAGTGTATGCATTTTCTTCAGATCTAGATGGAAGAATAATCTTACCCCAACTATAAGATCCAAAATAATTTCCTGTTTGAATCCCAACTCCACTAAAGCTAGGCCATTGTCCACTCCAATCAAGATGTTCAGCAATCTTAACAAAGACTCTACTCATATGAGTTGTACCTATGCCAACTCCATCAGAAGCAACACCTGTAGGTGATTGAACTATCTCAAAGGTATTAACCTCATAAACATTATTTACAAACTGTGTTCCAATTCCAATAACTGCACCATCCGCAGCCAAAGAAGCAATAGATGTACTTGATGAACCAACATTAGAATCATTAACGATAAAGTAATCACCAGTACTAATTCCACAGATTGTAACTGCTGTTCCAGTAATATTAGAATTTCTTAAATCTGAAGCAAGAGGAATATGCATATCAAATACTAATTGATATCCTGTGGCAACTCCAACAGTTGTAGTACCAAATCCAACGATTATTCCAGAATCTCCACCATAACTGCTTACAGTATTTTCCTCTTCAGACCATACAGGAGGACTAATAAGAAGAGACGGTGGATTGGATGAAGTATATCCAGCACCAACAGCAGTAATTGCAATACCAGTAATAGTACCAGCAGCACTAATTACAGGGGTTCCATATGCCCTAGTGGATGTAGTAACCACACCAACTTCTTTATCACCAATAGAAGTAGATCCAAAACTCACTACTGCAGTACTGTATCCAATACCACCCGTAGAAATAGCAACAGAACTAATAGTTCCAAGACCTGAAACAATAGCAGTTCCTGCTGCACCAGCCCTTACTTCTTGAGAAATAAACTTAACTTTCTTCTGAAAATCAAAAGCAGTTGCAGAAGGATCAGTATCATCAACTTCATCATAAGGATCAAAGTAGGGTCTGCAATTTTCAACATAAATTACAGTTGATCCAATACCAACGGATTTAATAATTGGTGCATAAGGATTAATTACAGGTTCATAAATTTCTCTTGATTTCCCTACTCCTTTCTCATTAATAATCTTATCTTCCATCTGCCTACACCAAGAAATAGGTCTTTCTACATTAGGATCTCCAACATTTCCTGGTCCATAATAGGGAGGTGTAGAAACACGATCAGTAGAATCTAGACTAAGAGGAACTCTAACTTTTTCAGTTAACCAGAAATCTTGAGAAGGTAAATGTTTAATTTGTAAATCATCACCAGGTTTAACAGTCTCTATAACAAGTCTTTCAACAACGTCTTGAGATCCAGTTCCTTTATAGAAGAGAATTTGTATACTATCACCAATCTTAGGTGCTTCAGTAAATGTCAAATTACTACCTCCTGGGAAGGTGTATCCTTTACCAGGAACTTGAGGAACATTATTTACAAATACCAATAGAAGGTCTTGTTCAATAATCTTAGAACCTTTCTTACCTCTAATTGTTAAAGTCTGATTATCACGAGTCAATGGGAAATCAACCCTACTTCCAGTAATATATTTTTCAACATTATCTACTGTTTCTAATTCACCAAGAGACCAACCAGTAAATTCATCATAGAAACATGGATCAAGAGTAAGTTGGAATTCCCTAAATGTCTTAGATGGATCGGTAGGAATACCAGTAGGTCCACCAATAGGAAGTGTCAGAATTTCATCATTACCATAAGCACTTCCTGTCTTAGTAATAGTAAAGCTTATTATACTAGAACCTTGACCAACAACAACATCAACAAAACCACCTGTTCCAACTCCACTGACAGAATCATCACTATAGGTTAAAGCAATGCCTGCATATGGTAATGGATCATCAATAATAACTTTAAGTGGTCTTCTAACAACTCCACCCCTATTATAGAGATGAGGATTTGTATTAATTCCAGTATTAACTACAAAATTAGTAGTATCAATTACTTGAAGAACGGATGTACCATTATAAGCAGGATCACCATCAGTATCAGTGCTATTAGCCTTTCTAGGTGCTAAAATTGCTTTTTGAACTGTACCACCAGAAGTGTATGCAAGTGCTGTGCTTCCTGCACCTACTTGAATAACAAAACTAGTAGTATTTGGAACAGAACTAATTCTAGATCCTGTATAATATGGGTCTGATGTTCTTGGATATGTAATATTACTACTACCTTCAGTAACAGCTAATCCAGTAAGAATTACATCATCATCAGCAGAATATCCATGAGCAGCAGAAGTAGTAACAGTTGCAATACCAGTTGTTTTAGTATAAACGAAATTACTTATTGCTTTAGTACCTGCATAGTTACATGTAAATGCAATACCAGAGAGTACTGCTTGTTCACCTAGTGAAAATCCATGAGCACTTGATGTAGTAACTGTTGTTAATCCAGTAACAGTATCATAACCAACATTAGAGATGAATACAGGTATATTAAAGACATAAGGATTGGTAATAGCAATACCAGAAATAAATCCACGTTGATCAATAGTAGCAGTACCAATTCCAATTACGCTAGTACCAGGTAATGTCGAAGTTTGAATAGCAACATTACATACAGTTTGAACCCCTACTCTATAACCAGAACCTGTATTAGCAATACTTACAGATTGAATAGTACCTGCTGTAGAAACAACTGCAGTACCACCTGCTCCTATTAATGGTTGATAACCAAATCCTTCCGTAGAAGCAACAGAAACAATAGCACCACCTAAAGGTAGAGTTCCAACATTAGGTGCTCCAGCAACAGAACTTCCTGTTCCTGTAAAGGAAATAGTAGTAATACCTGTAGTTGTTTGTGCTAAGGTATAATTACCACCAATATCAATAGATCCAGGAATTTGGAATACATCATTAACAAGAATAATAGCATTATCTGTAGTTAAACCAGCAACATTTCCTTGTTCTGATTTTAAAGTGAAATCTGCTTTTTGGCCAGTAAACTGATCAGAAAGACTATCAAACACATAGTTTCTATAATATGTTTCTTCTGTAGTATCTGGAACACCAGATCTCATAAACATTCTTCCTTCAAAACTAGATCCAGTTGAAATACCAACCCAATCTCTATCATCTGGTCTATTTGTAGTAGTACTTAATGGAACATTACCACTTGGAGCAGCAACAAAATTTATTGTATTATCAACAACATTATAATTACCAACAACTTTAGTAACCAAAGTTGCAGTACTATATCCAGCAAGAGCTGTACCCATCCAAGGTCTTCTTACTTGTATCCTATTAGTGACACCTATACCAATACCATCAACCCTCATTATCTCATTACCAACCTTAATTAAGTCACCACCAAAGAAAGAAGTAATTCCTGCAAACTCAAGATATTCATCTGTAGTAAAAACTTGTTTAGTCAGATGAGTTGTAACTGCTGTTGCAACTATCGGAGACTGGATCATATTATCAATAGAAACCAAAAGTTTCGCATTTTGGTTATGTGCAGTAAATCTATGAGAAGTTCCTATACCTACACTAGTAAGATCTACAACATCTGGAATAGTCTTAAGTGCTTTCTCAGGAGTTTCTGCAAGTTTAATAGTGTCATCATCAATCTTAACAGCATATACTGTGGCAGGAAGTTTATTAGTTGTACCAACTCCCACAAATCCACTAGTAGTTGCAATACCAACTGCCATTGTCTTGCCAGCACCAGCATGATTATAAGAAAGTTTTTCACCAGTAACAAAGAAATGATTTGGTAGAATAATAGTGTTATCAGAAACACTTACAATAGAACTATCAGCACCAAGGAATGATTTGTCGAAAATATTATCTGTCCTGTGCTTCAATTCAAATTGTCTCTTAATAGCACGGTCAGTTCCCTCATAATTACCAAATCCAGACTCTATAGCACCATTATCAAAATCAATTGTTTGAACAAGATCATCCTGAATTTTTAATACATTACTAAAGACATTTGTATGAACATCAATACCTGAATTGGGTGTAAACACAATAGTCATTGTTCCAGCAGCTGAAACTCTACTTCCTATTGTTCCTAAACCAGCATTGCCAGAATAAACATTACCAAACTCAACATCATAACTTTCTTGTGCTTCATCCTCTACAAAGTCATTAATACATAGGAATTCACCCATCTGATATGCCTTATTAGTGCAATCAGTAACCTGAACATAACAATATGCAGCTTGATAATCGGTTGGATACTCTGCTATAATATTTTCAATAGGAGATGTTGTGGATCCAATACCAGTACATCTAGATTCAAGAATAGCATGTTTTAATTCTACCGTTGATATTCCACTATATTCTGAAGATGCTACTCCTATCAGCATGGTATTAATAGCACCAGTAGTACCAATACCAACTCCATCATTAGGATGGAAATCAATTTTCAATAATTCACCATCAATATATCCACTATACGTTCCCATACCAGTACGATTAACATATCCTTGCGTTATATTTGTTGTTAATCTTCCATATTCCATTATATCAACAGTTGTTCCATCATGAACAATATTGAACTGATTGTATTCAAATTCATCATAATTAATATCTGGATTAATTGATACGGTTACATGAGCAGACCTATAAGTACTTGCTATTCCTACAATTGTTGTAGTTCCGATTCCAACACCAATTGGAGCACTTTCTGTATCTACGATGGAAGGTCCAATAACTGTACTACCAGTACTTAATGCATTATCATCCAAATTAAAGGAAAGACTAGCAATCCAATAATCATTAACAGAATATTTTACAGGATAGAACCTTAATTCACCAGTACTACCTGAAACTGCAAAATCAAATGATCCTTGATCGTAAACAGTATCTAATCTTCCATATTGATTAATATATCCCAAATTACTATCATGAAGAATATCAACAATAGATAATTGTCTTTGTGCAGTAAATCTCTTATCCTTTACGTATAAGAAATACTTTAATGCTCTTCTTTCAGATAAAGTCCAACTACCAACTGTTGTATATCGAGTAGATCTTGGATTACTATTAAATGTTCCACTAAAGTCATCAATTGAAACTACCCTATTACCAATCGATTCTTGATAATCAGTTAAAATTCTACTAGAGAAAGTTATTTCCGTAGAAACAGTATCTTTACCAATCGACAATCCATTTTCAGATGCAAGATCAAAATCATGCACACAATTCATATTAACTATGGACATTTGTTCTGCAACAATGCCATAAGCTGATAATTCTGTTGATAAACCAACCTTTAATGAATCCCTATCATCAGGAGTAGATTCTAATTGGTAATCACTAAATTTTTTAAATCCTATTGTATGATTTAATGTAGAAACAGGATCATCCCATACTTCCAAATCAACTCTTGAACTTAATGAGTATGAAAGGTTCTGATAATAATCACTATCTTGGAATCTTTGTAAAGTTCTGTTAAAGAATCCAGATTCTGTTTCCCAACCACCTTCTACTCTAGCAGTAGCACCTAATGTAAGATATGCATCAAAAGATTTAATAGATGAAGCAACTCCTTCAACTCCAGAAGCACTTCCAACAATAATATCACCAACTACAAAATCTTTCTGAGCAGAAATTCTTAAAATTCCTGTATTAGCACTCCAAGACTCAACGATTCCTGTAGTACTACTTAATGTACCTGTAACTGTTTCACCTATAACATAATCACTTGAATCTGTAAGATCAATTTTAAATGTTGGGAAATTCTTTTGAGAAACAATTCTTCCTGCAGAGTTAACAAAATCAAATTGACCAGGTGTTAATTCGGGTGCCAAATCTCCAAAGAAATCAGTAAGATTATAAGTGATACTTCCAATACCACCATAATTTTCGTGAATGTTAGTTATGTTAAAGAGTTTATAATCATATTCTGCAGAATTATATCCCCGTCCGGTTGATCCTACTCCTACAGCAATACCTTCAATGAATATTAGTTCTCCAACTGAAAATGGGAAGGTATCAGCAGTACTATATCCAACTTGCAAAGTAACAGTTACATCTTTAGTAGTTGTATTAAATCCAACAGTACTAATACCAACACCATTGCTATTGTGTATAGGAACTACCGTAGGTGGTGCATCATGCATACCAAATGTATTTTGTAAAATTTCCACATTTGGATTACCCAATTCATATGCTAAATCAAGATCCAAAACTGGTTTACCAGTGAATCCATCAATTACAACTAAACTTGGATTAGCATTATAACCCCTACCAAATGAAGTTACACCTACTTTTTGAACAGATTTAAGAGCATCTAATTGAATAATCTGCGGCATTGCAGCAGATGGCATCAATGTTGGATCAGATGGGAAATCATATCCAATATTCGACAGTTTTACTGTTTTAATTTTACCAATAGAAGTACTAACTCCTGAAATAATAGCATTAGTTCCCAATGCACTTCTAATAGTTGTAATTCCAGGAAGTTCATAATAATTTTCTCCTGGATTCTTTATGTCAAAATCAGTTATTTCACCATAAGCAGTAGGACTATCTGTTTCATAAGTTAAATCAGATAAAGATCCATAAGATGCTACTTCAGGAATCTTAGAAAGATTATATGTAAATTGATTAGTAGCTGCTATAGTAATCTTCTGTCCTTCTGCACCTCCTTCATTATAGAGACTCTCTAGAACTCTTATTTGACTTCCTGAGATAATATCTTCATCTACAACAATTTCTTTCTTTACAGCAGGAAGATTACTATCATAAAGAGGTTCTAATCTATAGAATAATTCTTCAGGAACTTCTTTTGTTATCTTTACAGTAACATTAGCATTTGTTGTTATGCCAGGAGCTCCATTTCTTACAACATTGAAATCTTTCGTTAATAACGATGTATCCCAAATCTTAGTAAAGTTTTCATCTTTATAGAAATTAAGCTTAAATGCTGAATAAGTTGTTGCTTGATTTACATAAGATAATGATGAATCTGAAACATCAAAGACAGCACTACAATCTTTATATAATTTTATCCCAGGATTTATTGGATTAATTATTCCACCATCACCAGCACTAGTAATACCTACTATAGGTGGCTTCGATTCGGTAGATTCATGATACGTTGGAGATAATTTAATTGTATTATCATCCATTTTAACAATGTAATATATGTCATTATCCACCAAACCACCAGGTACAGCTGATCCTACACCTACAGTATGAATAATCTTATCACCTGTTTTATATCCATGATTTGTTATAGTTAATTCATTAGTAGTTGTGTTTACGCCAGCAGCTGTAAACGTCTTCATGTATACTTGTTGATCATTCAACAGACCATGAGTAGCTCCTGTTGACACAGTAACCGTGGTTCTATTAATTTCTCCAGTAATTACATCATAATTCGTTTTAAGACTATGATATACTCCAGTTCCTACCCCTGCAAAGAAGAAGTTTGTAGAGTCCCTCTGTGTGCTTGCAATGCCCACAAAAGTACCCGTAGTACCTAAACCTACCCTACAAGTGGATAAACCAATTAAGTCCTTATTATAGACTGCGGCAAAGAGAGTTTGTCCATTTATTAATGTTTTTATTCCTGTTCCTGCTTTACCATCTTCCCAAATAGTAATACCTGCTCCATTCCCAGGAGAATAAGTTAACTTATCACCAGTCAATAATTCATGATTTGGAAGATACATTTGCTTGGTCTTCACATAAAGCATTGTGAGACCAACACCTGGATTAGAGAATCTAAGTGTACTTCCAATACCTACACCAGATAAAGTGTTTACACCAACTGTTTCTTTTGGTTCAAAATAAATTTGTTTGTTTATTTTATATTCATAGGTAGACGTAAATCCAGGATTAACGGTCAACTTTCTAGGATCTTCTAGTAGAACTGAGGTTATGGTATGAGAGACCCCTGTAACCCCATTCACACCCCGTAGAACCCTCACTCGTGAGAGATAATTGTCTACGTTCAATACCCTTACTTGTTCGGTTCCAATTCCAAGAATGTCATTAGGTCTAATAGTTGGGAAACTTAAATCACCCTCAACATTAAAATGAGTAACTATTCCAGTAGCACCATCAGTTCCAATTGCAACTGCTGTAGTCCCTATACCAGTTACAACAAGACGATTGGAACTAATCCCTGCACTATACGTTCCTTCTATGTTAGAGGAGGTTGTGGAGAGTCCTGTGACGTTAATTGTATTGGTATTAATCCAATTAATAGGTTCATCATTAATAAGAGTATATTCACCTTTTTGTGGTCCAGGATAAACCTCTACTCCAGTTATGGTACTAGTAGCAACACTTACACTGGTGACATCCTTACCAGCAAGTTTAGAAACCTGAGCAGCAGCCTTTCCTCCACTAGTTCCTTCATTATTAAATACTACCCTATCACCAACTTTATAATTCCTTCCACCTGTTGTAATTCCAATACTTTCAATAACTCCAGGAGCAACTCCTTTAAGATCAATTGATTGTTTTAATTTATTAGGAATAGGAATATATCGGTACTGCTCATCCCCTTCAATCAAATTATAAGGTGCAGTATTTCTATACCAAATAGTTGACCATGTAGCATCTTCTTTCTTATCAGATTCAGTTAAGAATCTCCTATCCTTATTTTTAGTTAATAGGAAATCATCTTGATTAGAATATTGAGTAAAGTTAAATTCTTCAGGTGTAGAATAATAATTATCACCTACTAAGTATGGGAAGGCTGGTAATTTATAACTATTAAATTGTCCACCTTGTTCAGCACCAGAATCACTAATAGTTGCAAAATATGCATAAACTCCATTTGGATATTGTGGAGTAATACAAAATCTTCCATTATTTTGATCTAAAACAGTTTCGTCTGTTTTTTCTTTATAAGTGAAATCTTCAACAAAGAATCCTGGTCCAAAAACGGTTAATGGTGGTCGATTTAATTTACTTGAAGATTCTTCTACATATCCAGATTTCATCTGAACTACAGATCCACCCTCTTTCTTAACATAACCATAAGGACCATAAATTGGATTTCCATCATATGCCCATCCAATAATAGGAGAATGGTCAGGAGACGTGACTTCCTGCCCGTTAACCCGTTTTAAGTCTGGTTGACCATATAAGGATACTCCCTCCTGATTCGTCGCATACATGCCCTCTCTGAGCTTCCTGGGGGCATATAAATGAGTGTACTGTAGTCCATACCCCTTATTCAATCCATTTACAATAATTCCATCATCAGACGTTATTTGTTCACCTTGATAATACTTCTCAAAGAGGTTAACAGTCCACTGTTGAATATTAGAACGAAGTTTTACTTCAGATCCAGGGGATATAACCGAAATTGATGTAGCATCCTTACTATATCCAGATCCTTTATTAAGAACTTTAACTTCTTGTAAAAGATATGTTGCAGTAGTTCCAACTCCTACAGTTTTAAGAATAGGTGTCAATACAGCACCAGAACCATCACCAAATATTTGTAAATCAGGAGGAGCAATATAATCTTTACCTTTATTCTTTACAAGAACCTCAGTAATAGTTCCATTATTAATAATTGGAGTGACTTCACCTAAAGTTCCAGAAGATAAAGTTACATCAGGTTCTCTATCAAAATTTTGTACCTCTGAAGAACCATATCCAACTCCTTTATCAATTAAATGGATAGAAGTTACTTCTCCTCTGAATATGGGTTGAATCTTAGCTTCAAACGTTTCTGTTCCTACAGATGTTACTCCTACTTTTCCAGTTACAGATACATTAATTGCTGGATAATTAAATTGATGAGTTCCTACACCAATATAAGTAAGATCACGATATTGATTAGTTCTAAGATAAAAATTCTTAGCAGTAGTTCCTACACCAACACTTGTTAATCTAAAATTGTCTTTATCAACTACACTTACATAATAATCAGTAGAAGTAGTTAATCCAGTAATAGGTGTTCCTGTGCAAGTATAATTAATAATTTCTCCCGTCTTATAATCATGATTTTCAATCTTTATTGCATCTGTTGAGGTATTAATTCCTGCAGGTTGTGCTGTTCTCTTTTTATTTTCATAATCAGATCCACCAGAAATTACATTAATAGATTCAATTATAGATTTGGTAGTAATAGCACTAATATAATGAACCCCGTCACCACGAGAAGTAAGTTCAACAGTATTAATTCCTGCTAAAGCACCTGCTTCACCAGTATGAAGTCTTACAACAGTTCCACCAGTTCCAACGACAGAAACCCAATAATTTGCATTGGTAGTCATTCCACCAACTACATTTTGACCATCAGTGACATATAATACTTTTTCACCGTTAGCAAATTTATGATAAGTTGAGAATCCAATTGTAGATGGCAAATCTCCTGTAGTTCCAAGACCAACCCTACTTGAATTTGCAAAGAAAGGAACTTTATGTTCCACTGATTGCATGTTTACATCAACACGAGCACCTTGTCCATTTCCTCCAGTAATCGATACTGTAGGAGTTCCTTCATAAGCAAAACCAGGATCTATAAGTCTAATATCCTTTAGAGATCCCTTAACTGCAACACATCCTGTAGCACCTGTTCCAACATTATCAGAAATCTTAGTAATAGGAGGATTAATTACATCATAATCCTTTCCTCCACCAAGAACATCTATGCTTTCTATCTGACCATAATGAATTTTGTCATAAGACTTATAATTTAAAATCTCTACTCCATTTGCCAAAATACCAGTAGTACCAGGAGTGGTTTCATAGACCGTTCCAGTATTAATCGGTGGATTAATTTGTCTTACAAGTTTTTGTGACTGTAAAGTTTCTTCGTGGAAACTAAATGGTTCAATTCTATTATCTGTTACAATTCCTACATTATCAAGAGTAATAA
>LUMF01000011.1_pt1 | contig 27043 bp, 30 predicted proteins | sample 729701 | NCBI WGS metagenome assembly LUMF01 (sample SAMN03860270, study PRJNA289734) | marine metagenome | biome: seawater column; feature: ocean; material: water; isolation source: Red Sea water column Station 34 - depth 100m | place: Saudi Arabia: Red Sea | collected 2011-10-15 | depth 100 m | reverse complement strand
TTAAACTCTTCTTTTAATGGTTCAAGAGCATCGGTCTGAGTCTTTATTACTCTTTCGGCATGATCATGCTCTCCGCAGTGAAGACAGATTGTTATGTCTCTGTCTATGTATACTGGTTCTGGCATATTTATATCCTGTGCGATAGTATAGTTCTTAATACCTGTATAGCTCTAGCCTCGGTGGTCCCGTATTTTATAAGCCATTCCCGCTGTCTTAAAACCATATCATAATATTCGTCAGTTGGCTTGTCATTTATGAGTAATCTATTTATTATAGACTCCAATTCTTCTAGAGTGGAATAGCTAAAGCACGGAAGATTTTGTGGGGCGCACAGAGGAGGCTTTTTATCGTAGTCCCTAAACAAGAGACATGCTCCGCTAGCTAGAATCTCATAGTGTCTCAGAGAATCCCATCCGCCCTTCTTGCAGGTTAGACCAAACCACGACTGACTCATGTCTTTATAATAATCTTTCTCATCAGAAAAACAATATAGCTGCCTAGTATCTCCTCCTAATATTTGTGGTCCAAAAACGGCATAGGGAGGTGCGGTTCTTTGTATAACCTGTATTTTCTTGGTAAAGTTTAGAGAGCGTATCTGGTGATGAGGAATACCAAATCCCGTTGGGTATACTCCGTCTTCCTCTAAAAACATTTCTCTTTTAAAGCAGGGCTTCTTTGTGATTCTTTGGTGGTCATGTCCATCTAAATACCAAACATTCGGAGTGATGGCGTTAATCTCTGGGTAATCAGTGACATTGTATGAATCTGTCACGCCATACAAAACAAAATCTACCCGACTGTGATCTCTATTGGAGATGTCTTGTATAGGTTCAGTGTACAGAGTAAATCCTGCCCCGTGCAGTTCGTCTTTTGGACTGTCAGAGAAATCAGCGTACAGTATCTTCTTCTTGGGCCAGTCGATACAGTCCTCTCCCATGATGCTGCGGAGGCCATGCAGCATACAAACCTCTTGAAAGTCTCCAGCGGAGTTGGGGTCTCGCCCTGTTAGATATAGAAGTTTCATATTGAATCCGCTCTGTCAACTATCTGCCTAAAACATCCCTCGTAGTCAAAGAATTCTTCGTATACCTCTTTACCCCTCTTCATATAACTGTGTATATCGCTAGCTCCCTTAGAGGTAATGATCTCATATGTATCTTCTATTTGATCTTCGTGAATCAGGATGCCAATATCCTCAAAGTCAAACCCGTCAGGAAATGGAATCCACGGATCGTCATATATATAAACTGGAACAGCCATGCATTGTAGGGCTTCGTTTATCCTGAAGGAAGTTTTGCCGTATCCTCTTGGGCATAGGGCAAAAAGAGATCTCAGCATGGTCTCTAGGAAGGCGTCGTAGGTTACATTCTCCGAGATAAAAACGCTTGGCTTCCCTCCCAGAGCCTTCGTCATTTCTTCTCTAATTCTGTGTCGCCCTTTTATGCAGCCGATGAAGCTACACAGTATGTCCTTCTGCATCTTGATGCCGTCTATGGGGGGAGGCTGGTTGATCAAGGGGATAGGATAGTCTCCTACGCCGCCACTGGAGAAAGAAAGTATATCTAGATCACTGATATCGTTGACTATTCCATCGTCCCATTGGACCACAGTAAAATATCTTTCTGCTCTACTGAGATTATTCAAGAAGTCTTGAAGATCAGACATATCGTCGTTGCAGTAGTTTTTTGATATGTAATAATTTGTCCACAATATGGGCAGATAGATTCTATCTGTGTATATATTTTCTTCGTAGAACCTATCATAAAAATACTCCTCAAAAATCATTTTATTGTGAGGAGGGTACGTGTGATTAGTGGGTACTATAAATTTTTCTGGGGTGTCTTGTATCATAGTGGGTTGCAGTAATATTTGGAACCCTCCTGCCAACTCGTGTGCCACAGGTGTACAGCCTTTGTATGGGGCTTAAGGAAACTTAGTATTAGTTCCTCGTTGGCCTGATGTCTATAGGCGGCTGGAAAAGGGTGGAAGAATTGTGATGGGAATAATACGATATCTTTTTTATTGGTAATTATATGTGATAATATCTGTGTAGTTAGATGCCAAGGTCCAGTTTGATATAATACGAGAGTGGCCTTGCAGGCAAGATTCCACGGGTTGTCCAGTGTGATATTTTTTATACAGCTTTTCAGGATCGGATGACCGGGCACAGATGCCATAATTCCATTGTTCATTTGCGGCGGTTTCTCTAGACAAACTCCCGCATAGAAGGAAAGGTTCTCATGGACTTCGTCGAAAGAGTCCGTACAAAGGAAGTCTGTGTCTGCGTACAATCCGCCATACTTATTGAGGATCTCGTATCTCAATATGTCCGATTTGTTCCCCCAGCTTGGAGCCTTCTCAAACAGGTCTCTATTTTCCATGTCAAACTCGGCTACCGATTCATCGTTCCATAGGATGACTTCAAAGTTTGGATTCTTGTTCTTCCAATCTTGTATGTTGCTATCGTAAATGTCTGGAAGAGGACCGCCCAACCAAATGAAATGTATCTTCTTTGGTATCGGATTTTCTACGGGAGAAAAGTCTTCCAGATAGTTGGTGTTATAGCATTCTTCCAAGTCTTGCCAACCGGGATCTCCACCACTCTTGGCATAGTCTATATTAAATAGAGATGTTGGAACGACACATGCGTCAAAAAAGTTTGGTTTATTCATTTTCGACCTTCATATAGAAAGCATCGCCCCAGTTTCCTCCGTCCCAGCTAGTCTCCAGTCTGCGAAAAGAATACTGTTCTAGGAAGTTATCTATTTCCTCTACCATCGGGCATCCTTCGTACAATTCTTCTCTGTTAACTTCACAAATTATAGAATCAACATGGTTTTCAAGGCAGTCTTTGGCCCCTTTAAAAACTTCTAGCTCGTGCCCCTGAACGTCCACGTTAATCATGTTGTAAAGTTCTCTATTTACTCCAGACTCCTCGGTAAATGAGTCCAAAGTTGTAACCTGCACGGTTTCTTCCTCGTTGAATGTTATGTGTGGGTACTGATATATATGAAGCTTTGGTTCCAATAGGGAACTTGATGCCCCAGAACCATTATTAAAGCCTCCTTCTGTTCTGGAGACATAAATTTTACGCTCCTCTTTTTCAGAGCCAAGGGCGAGGGGAACGGCTGCGTATACACCCTCCACCCGCTGCCGCAACTGTTCAAAATGCGCCGGTACAGGTTCAAAAAATATAGCATTTTTTATTCCACCGTGATAGTATACCGCAGCTTCTTCTCCTATATAGCCACCGATGTGGTACACCCCAGTTATATTAAGAGAATATCTATGAGATAAGATACTTAAGTTTAATAACATGTCTTCCTCACACCGTAACGCTTTTTGCCAAGTTTCTAGGTCTATCTGGGTTAAGCCCTCTTTCTATTGCCACATGGTATGCAAGTAGTTGTAGAACAACATTGGATACAAGGGGCTTCATAGCAACGCTACTTATATCCCAAGTTGGAAAGGTCCAGTCTGCAACTTCCTTAATTCTATTATAATTTACTGAGCTAGTAATGACAAACACTTTTCCATTTCTGGATTTGATTTCTTTCATATTGGAAATAATTGTATCTATGTTGGAAGATCCGTTAACAACAAATATACTCGGAGTATTTTCATCTACCAGCGCGATGGGTCCATGTTTCATTTCTGCCGCTGGCATCCCTTCCGCATGAATATAGCTGACTTCTTTTAGCTTTAACGCACCCTCTAAAGCTATTGGATAGTCCCAATGTCTGCCTAAGAATAGAACGTTGTCATGCTGAGATACCATTTCAGCAAGAACTCTCACTGTTTCTTCACGCTGGAGCACATTTCTAATTCCTCTTTCTAGATCTTTCATACATTCGTTGGGAGTATCTAGTATTTTGTTTCGAGTTTCTTCTGATGCCCAATGCCATGCCATTTCCCACAGTCTAAAACAGGTCATGGTAAAAGTCTTGGTTGCAGCAACTCCATATTCTGGACCAGCATTAATATCAATAGTATTAAAAACAGAGTTTCCCAGATAAGAATTAATGCTATTTGTAATCACATAAGCGGAATCTGATTTAGTATCATTAGATGCGAGAATGATATCCTTGGTTTCCCCACTTTGACTTATGTAGACATGGGTTGCGTCCGGGTCTTTAAGAGTCTGGTTAATGGATTCGCTACCATAGGTAACAGCAGTGGGAATTCTTGCAATGGTCTCAAACCACACCTTTGCCCACATAGCTGCATAATAACTGCTACCACACCCGACAAGATGCAACCTAATTGGACGCGGGCGGTGCTTGGATTTCGGATAAGTTCCCTTTGTTATAAGAGACGGCTGTTCTTTAATTTCTTTAATCATATAATGAGGTTCTTCTATCTCTTCTTTGATTATTAAATCAGGAACCGTCTCAGATATCTTGGTCTTGCACGACCTGCTCCAAGTTCTTGAATTTAGTTTTCTACAGATATTTATTCCTTTTGATGTCACAGAACCTACGGTATTTTTTACTCTTTGAGCCTGATCGGATTTTCCTGCGAGGGCGTTGATGTCACTATTAATATATCCATTATCTGTTACAAGAAGGCTTTTGGTGCCTTTTGTTGCAAAGAATATGGTGCTCGGCATGTACTGATTTAAAACTAAGAATGCGTTGTCCCCCTCCAGTTGCCGCCAGACTCTTTCTACCGCACACAAAAATTCGAATGTATTCTTGTTATATGAATTACCTGCCTCTTCTTCAATTTTTCTAATTATGTGTAGGGTGTCTAGATAGTTTGATGGGGCGTTATCTATGATACCGTTGTGGACAACGAATATGGTGTTGGATTGATTATATTGTGGGTGAGCGTTTTTTTTACTAACAACTCCGTTTGTGGCCCATCTTGTGTGCCCTATGCCAGAAGCAAATCCAGACGTATTCTCTAATATATAGGGCAGATCTTCATCGTCTAAGATTCTTCCGGTGTTCTTGTATAGAAAATATCTATCGGTCTTAAGAGCACAAATTCCAAAGCTATCATAACCCCTGTATTCTAGATTGCTGATGTCTCTGTATAAATCGCCCAATACATTTTCAGATCCAACGCACCCAGTAATCCCGCACATATTATTCTCCTGTCTGCCAACTGGAATGCCACAGGTGGATAGCCTTCGAGTAGTCTTCTAAATAACTCTGGAGATTTTCTGATACATTCATTGGAACAGGATAAAAGAATTTGGAGGGTAGTAAAATCATGTCACTATTTATGTTGTTGGTATCTCCAATGTACCTCATAATTTTACTTGAAAAATACATAGGTCCAGTCAAGAACATTACCTGCTCATCTTTTGTAAACTTTTGTATATTTTTAGGGACATCTAATGTCATATCTTCTATGCAATATCTTAAGATTTCATGTTTCGGAGAGCATCCAATCATGCCGTTGCCAGCTACAGGCTCTCTATCTAAATAAATACAAGAATAAAAATCATACATCTCATTTAAATCATCAAGAGGTTGAAGACAAAAGAAATCTGTGTCGAGATAAACCCCTCCTTGCTGATATAGTATCTCGTATCTAAATATGTCAGATTTCATTCCCAGATTTGTCACCTTTTCAAAAATATCCCTGTTCTTCATTGGGAAATTTTTAGCGTCTTCATCTGTCCATATTTCTACTGTAAAGTTACTATTTTTTTTGGACCAATCGTTTATGTTTGTTACGTAATGTTCTGGAATCTCGCCGCCCAGCCAGATAAAGTGTAGTGTTTTGGGAACTGGATTTTCTGTTCTTTTCTTAGGATAATTTTGATCGTATATTGTTTTTACTAAAGCCCACAAGTGACTATTGATAGCATATCCCATCTTGAAATCTGAGAATCTTACATCACAAGCCTGAAAAAAATCGGGCGGTGCTTTTAGTAAATATTTATTCTTCATATTTTTTTATAGATAGATTTAATTCTTGGTGAGGACATTTAATATTTGAAAAGTCTATGTTCCCTAGATCTATTATATATCCCTCTAGATACTTTTCATTAAGGTCTTCTTGAGCAAAAGAGAATACTGAACCAGAAACATTTTTAAAATCGTCTTGGACTCTGTTGTTAGGGCTGTTAACCAGCACGCTTTCTGTAAAAGATGCCATCATTGGCGGTAGTTCAAAATAAAATCTTTGAAGTACTGATTCAAAAAAATTAGGTCGTTGCTTAATCTCTCCGCTAAAACAATCATGTTTATGTAGGCAGGAAATTTCATTGACAAAGCCCAACATTTTTTCTTTTTTAAAGATATGCCCGTCAACAGATAGTGGATACGACCAGTAGCCACCAGTCGGTAGACTTGTTCTATTCCATGCAATTAAGATTTCAGATATTCCAACTTCCAATTCAAATACCTGTGTAGGCATAGAGTCATTGAAAGAAACCCCTTCAGATTCTCTGATTGTCGTGTTGTATCCTAGCCTGAGAGAGAAGCAGGACACCTGAGACGAGCCAAACACATTGTCTAAAACATGAACAAAAGTGGGCACTGGCCTGTAAATTATATCATCGTCAGTAAAAAAAGATACATAATTATTAGAAAGACTTACAATATCTAAAATGTCTGAATAAAAATCGTCTGACTGGGTGTGAAATACAACTCTGGGAAATTCAGATTTTAGTTTTTCGTACCCATTTTTAAATCTATCATTGGAGTATGAATATAATACGTGCGTGTCTTCAAGATCAATAAAGTTTTTTTGCAGACTCTCTAAGAGAAGCCTTAGCTGCATGGCTCTATCTTTGCTAAACGCTATCCCAGTTATCATCTCAAATCTAATATACCCATGATGTTCGCCACCGGTCTGATTTGCCAATCAAACTTGTCTTTGACCATGGACCCTTTTGTGTAAAAATCATCGCATAAAATAACGCAGCTAGCATCCTTTATAATATCCACCTGTTCAGCACACTCTTCTGGATCATTGCTTCCATCTAGGTAATAAAGATCATAGTCCGTGGTCATATAGTCTTCGGCGCGACCAAACATGCTGTTAATGTTGTAATTCAAAAGAGATGCTGATGCTATTGAATTTGCAAGATGGTCAAGATCTGGATCACATATCGTAAGCTCTCCTCCGTGCTTTTTTATATAGTTGGCAAAGAATATATCTGACCAACCGGAGCCAAATCTAAAAGAAGAGTCAAAGCTTTCTATAGCTCCAGCTTGTAATATTTTTATAGGCTCTTCATTAAACATTTTGAGAACTTCGTAAAAGACTTCATCTCTAGAAGCCCTCCCTCCTTGATCTGTTGTTATCAGCATATTTGTTTCGGATATATCTTTACCTCTGTAGAATATATCCAAGGCCACCTTCGGCCCAAACTTGGCGATCATTGTTTCGTTTTCTAACATTTTATTGCAACCTCGAACCAGTCTATTGTTTTTTGTAATCCAGTATCGAAATCGGTACTAGCTTTAAATCCAAAAAGTTTTTCTGCTTTAGAAGTGTCCAGACATCTTCTGGGCTGTCCATCTGGTTTTTCAGAATGCCATACTATCTCTCCGTTGTACGACATTTTTTTAGAGATATTATCCACTAAGTCTTTAATTGTTATTTCTACTCCAGTTCCTATGTTAACAGGCTCGGGATCATTGTGTTCCTCCATCGCCATTATAATAGCTCTGGCGCAATCTTCAACGTATAAAAATTCCCTGCTAGCCTTTCCTGTGCCCCAAACACTTACTTTTTTATGAGGCTTTTCTAGTGTTGACTTGTGAAATTTTCTTATAAGCGCTGGTATGACATGACTACTTTCTGGGTTAAAATTATCTTCAGGACCATACATGTTGACGGGAATAAGGTTAACAGAGTTGAAACCATACTGTTCTTTGTAGGCTATCAAAAGTTGCATCAATGATTTTTTAGCTATGCCATACGGGGCATTCGTTTCCTCTGGATATCCCTCCCAGATATCTTCTTCCTTGAATGGGACCGGAGTAAATTTTGGGTAAGCGCAAACGGTTCCGACCATGACAAATTTTTTACATATATTCTGTCTTCTTGCCCCTTCTATTAAGTTTAAGCCCATGGATAAGTTTTCATACATAAACCTGCCCGGATTTTTTTGGTTTGCACCAATGCCACCAACTCTAGCAGCAAGATGTAGGATTACTTCAGGCTTAAATTGCTGAAGGGCATAAACCACATAGTTCTGTTTTGTTAAATCCCAAGTCTTAGACCCCGGCAAAGGTATCACGCTGGTGTAACCATCCTTTTTCAGCAGTCTGACAACCGCCTTGCCGAGAAACCCGGTTCCTCCAGTAACCATTATTCTGGCATCTTTTTTAATGTACATTTAATCCTGCCGTTGTTTTTATATGATTCAGTACAGAGAGACATTCTTGGGATTTTTTCTCTAATCCCAGACCGGAGAATATTTCGGCAGCCCTATGGAAGTTGGTGTGATTTGACATCACATTGGCGTACCCCTTCTGTATATGAGCGTCTCTTTCTTCTGGATTCTTGATGTAATGATCCACCAACCCTTGGAATTCTTCTGGTTCTTCAGAAAAAACAACACCGTTGCCGTCAAAGATTTTTTTCAAGGACGCTACGTTGTCAGAAATACAGAAACATTTATTTGAGAGCAGCTTAAAGCATCTCTCGTTTACGTCAAATCCAAATTCTTGCGCGTGAGGCTCGCTAAGGTTGGGGCATATTTTTGCAGACGCTAGAATGTCTTTTACTTGAGTGTTGTCTGCGAATCCCATGTACTGGGGAACTCTCCATCTTTGGTTTCCATATATCTTTATACTATATTTTCCCAAGGGATAGCATAAGGGGGTTAGATATCTGTCTATTATCTGTGCTTTATAGGGCCAATATCCTCCAACGAAAGCTATATCGCTTTCATATTCTGGTTGAGAAACCCCATCGGTATAGTCAAATATATCCGCAGACATCATTATCGATAGAGATTTTATTCCGCTTTGGTCCCATTTGTTATGCGTAACTTTTACAGCATCCGCATCATAGTGTATGTGTACAAAGTCTGGTTTTCCGGTTTCATCTTTTAATTTTCTTAGTAAGTCAACCTCTAGTGGATCAGCAAACAATATATTATATCTTTGTCTGTCAACATTCTTGTCAAAGTCACCCCAGTCACCGGCGCGCAGTCCTACTTTTAAGTGAGGTCTTTCTTTTATGCATTGATACAGTGCTCTGTTCATGTTATAAGATTGACCTAAAAATACATCAGGTTCAAATCTATCGAAAGCATCAAATACAGGAGTGTTGTTAATATCCCATACTGACACGATGTTTCCACTGGCGTTAAACGCCTTGGCCCACGCCATTCTTTCGTAATAATGTGCGTGAAGACCGTCGCTAGCTATCATAATTTTCATGGCAGATCTTTAAATGAATCTATTTCTTTTATATACATGTTCTCTGGTTCTATGGTCAATAAAACACCCTTTTTATCTATGATCATATTTAACATTTCAAATGTGTATAGCTTGTCTTTGCCCGGTTTACTGTATAAGGATTTAAGAATAGAAAATTCTTTTCCTCTAATGTAAGCCATCTGACACCATTTAGTGTCAAGGCCATAAGAAAAAAAGGTGGCTCTATTGTTTACAATAGTTATTCCCACTTCGTCATCAGAGATTTGATTTTTAGAATCTACAACTACAAAGGATTTTGAAAAATCTAAATTGTCAAATGTCTCTTTATTAAAGATTAAATCTCCGTGTATAAAAAATATCTTATCCGCAACAGAATTATTAACTGCTAGTCTGAGGCTTTCCGCAGAATTGGTCGCTTGGTAAAGTTGATTTTCTACTACTCTTATATCGTCGGATATTTTTTTGATTACTTTGTTGGCTTCAAAGCCGACAACTAGTATTATTTCATTGTTAGAGAAATTAGATTTTATAGTAGATATTTGTTTGTCTAATATGGTTTCTTCTGAAGTTTTAAATAAACACTTCGGCCCATAAGAACGCATCCTATTTCCAACACCAGCAGACAGTATAACGAAAACTATATTGTCATCTCTGGAATCTTTTATATGCGTAGTATATCTATTGTGGACTACCTGCATTTATTCTTGCCTGTTTTTTATTCCATATTCTTTTCCAGTTTTCAGTAAATATCTCTTGGGTGACATTTCTAGTCTGATTTTGATCTCCCTCTCTCGCTATAGCAAGCTCTTCTGGCACATGTACGATCATAAATTGTTCGCTCATTCTAATCCATAGATCATAATCTTCCGAACATCCTATGAACCCTTGGCTTGCTGGACCGTGGAGAGAAGGATCGTAATAGTGTCCATCTTCTTTTATTGATTCAAAAGCGTGTTTAGTTATTAGCGCCCCGCTGTGAACTATGCATTCTTTTTCTAATACATTTTTATCATAGGGCAATTTGGATTCATAGTAAATTGCGCCGGTTATAGTATTAAGTATGGCGTAGTCGGCGTATACAACACCAACCCTGTCATCCTCAATAATTTTTCTTATGCACGTAGAAATCTTATCGGGGTAATAGATGTCGTCTGCATCAAGTATAGCATAGACATCGGTATCTTCTAAGCAGAAACTGATGCCTGTGTTTCTGGCTACACTGGCTCCACCGTTTCTTGTTTTTAATCCTATAAGATTAACCCTTCCCGTTTCATCGGTTCCACGGATTATCTTCATGTCGTCTAGATAATCAGATTCTGTATTGGAAAAGAATGATTCAATTTTTTCCCAAGAAGAATCAGTCGATCCATCGTCTACAATACACACGGAAAGTGGACCGGCATAGTCCTGATCTATTGCGCTTTTTATCGCATCAGATATATATGCGTCATAATTATAGTTTGCTATGATTATTGTCACTCTGGGTATCATTAGATTATTTCACTCCAATCTTTAACAAGATCGATTCCGCCATTATTAATACCCATGTTAATGACTCTTTGAATGATGTTCTCTGTGTTTAAGGATTCATCCTGATTCATTTTAGTACGACTTCCGTTTACAAGCTTGTGTAGGGAAGCCTGAACAAGCAGTCCGCTAACCCCATTGTTAGGCTTGACCATAACGACCTGAGACAATTCGTCGTTTATGTAGGAATCAAATTTTTCTATGAAGTCGTCATTGTGTTCAGTTCCAGCCTCAATGACATAGTAAAATCCGTTTAAAGCATGCTTGAATGCTTCGTCAATTTTAAAATAGTCCTGTAGGTCTTCATCAGTACACTGTACTAAATGTATATTAGTTTTTTCCTTGTCGGGAAAGCTTTCAACAAGAAGAGAGTGTATCATGTCGTTGTACTCTGCTTTAGAGGTAACGACAACAACATATCTCGGAGTCTTTGTTTGATTGGAAAAACATTTAATTGTAGACTTTAAACCCTCTTCTTCATGTTTGTTTCCATCAAAAAGAATTATGATTCCCATCCTAACGGAAATTTCATTTCTTACCGCAAGGGAGGTGTCATTTTTTTCTTCTTCGGTTAGAGTGTCAATCCATTCTTCTGGTCTATAGCAGGTGCAAAATCTAGAGATAACAAAAAACTCTCCGTTCTCGCTCTCTTCTAATTTTACATCTGTATTGAGACTTTTAAATTTTTCCACCCTGCCAAGCTCGCAGCCTGTCTGCAAATTTTTTCCATTTGATTGTTTCTCTGTTTGTGAAAAACAACATCCTCTACAGCAAGAAGTTAATTCGTAACTCATTTTTCTCTCACAGCCTCCACTAATATATGGTGACCATTCTTTCTTTGTTTTAGTATTTTAAGACCGAGGTTCTCCAGTATGTTTTTTATAAAAGGCATAGATATAGCACTAGAGTTTGCTATGGGGGTTGAGGGATCTCCATAAAGAAGAATATTTAAATCTTCTAAGCTACAAGTTTTGTTTGCATATGATTTACAAGCCTCTGTTACATCATAACCACCAACCGATATCTTGCCGTTAATTCGTAATTTCTTTGCCCAGTTTTCTAGTACTTTTGGCACACTGGTAAATGGTATGTACTGTACAACTTCCGTTGCCAATATCTCTGTAGCTTCCGAGTCGTGGATTAAGTTATCAAGATTTCCAAAGTCGGCAGCTATCTTGTCCGGTTCATTTTTAGCCAACGGATCTATATTTACATATCCGGTAATGGCATGGCCGCCGCATATAATGTTAACTTTCACGACATTTCCTCTACTACTTTATTGAATAAGCTATTCCAGTCTTCGGTGAACCTATCTAGATTGTGACTTTCCACAATAGTTTTTCTGGCTTCTCTCCCCATAGATTCTCTTAGGGATTCATCTTCTAGGAGCATGTTGATATACTTTTTAAGTTCTTCTTCATCATTAGACATAAACCCATTTTTTCCATGCTCTATTACCTCTGGGATCATGCAATTTTTTGTGGACACAACTGCGCAACCACAGGACATGGCTTCTACCAGAGTAGTTGGAACTGGAGAATGTATCGAAGTGTTAACGAAAACTTTGCAACTCCTGTAAAAACTTCTAAGTTCTTCCAAGGATCTTGCGGCAGTAGACATCCCCGGATTGTCACCGGCAACTTTATATGGAATATCTTTAATCACTTTTTGCCAAAGATTAAATCCACAACACCAGTCTCTACTGGCCCAATAATTTACCACCGAAAGTGCATGATGTTCTTTTTCTATGTCTTCTTTGGGACACCAAAATTCAGTATCTAGTCCATGTCTAATAACATGAGAATCAAAAGCCGTTCTACCCCATCTTCTCCTGTTGTAATCAGATATAAATACATGGGCGTCGGATTGGATACTTTGACATATCCTGATGGTTTCTGTTTGTTGTTCTGGGCTAGTTCTTATATCTGGCAGTATGTGACAAAGAATTACTAATGGTATAGATAGATAGTTGGATATTTGACTTGAGATCATGAGTTGCTGATCATAAGTGTGGCACAAAACTAGATCTAAATCAACATTCAATGGAAGCTGGTTGTCTCCCATGTTTTTGTCTAGTATATGATAATTTTTTGGGACCGGAGAGTAGTCAGTGTTCCACTCTTTGGAACCTTCGGACATGTATGCGTAGAAGTTATTGTTAGTCCTTGACAGACTCTGTTCGTATCTTTCATGCGTAGGAAATGTAAGTATATTTAGAGGCTCATCATCTGTCCTCGTTGCTCTTCTTGTTATAGAGCTAATTTGGCTAATTGACATTCAGAGCCTCTTTAATTCTGTTTCCTATATTCTCATAAGAATATTTATCTGCTATTTCTCTTCCCTGCTTCTGAAGATTGGTATATTTGCTGTCAGAAATGCTGGCTAAATAATACATTCTCCTCATCGCCTTTTGTAGCTTTCTGACATTTATGGACACACAATCTTCTCTCCCCGTATAAAGATCTTGAAATGTTTCTGTCATTCCAAAAGCCGGTTCTAGAACTCCATCAATCAAAGTTCCACCGCCATCATTGAGGAAGTCTGACATACCACCCACATTTGTGCAGATGGGGGTGCTTCCCATTGCCATTGCGTCAAAAGCTGGTAGACACCAAGCTTCTCCGTAGCTGGGCATAACGAAACAATCCATGGTCTTGTGGAACCGCATCATCTTTTCGTTGTCAAGAAATCCTGTGGTTATAAACTCGCTCTTATATAAATCGTTGCTGGGATACAGCTTTAAGTTCTCTTTTGCTGTGTCACATAGTTCTTTTATATATTTCCCACAATCATCGTCACTCATGCCGCCCTTGCTAGCCTTTATGATTAAATCTACAGGTTCGTCAACGTCAAACTCTAGATGGAAAGCCTTTATGAGAGCGAAAATATTCTTTCTTCTTATTGCTTCTCCGATAAAATAAAACACAAACTTGTTCTCTATATCCATATAGGGAATATCTAAAGGCTTGTATTCTTTATCGTATTTAGATGTGTCAAATGTGTGGGGAATAATTCTTATCGGGGATTCAACACCGCTGCTTAATGAGGCTTCACTCATTTGTTTGTTAACTACCCAAGCCTCATCCATGGTATTTATATATTCAGTCCATCTAGAACTTTTAAAGTTGCTGGTCTCTGATTCGTAGAGAGCAATATTTTTTTCAAACCTTCCGTTGTAATCCAGCATGTGCGGCAAGAGATGCTGTATACAAACGTTGCTGTGTCTGCTACTTTTTCTCTCTAGCTCAAGTATTCTAGGATGCACTTCACCCTTTTCCCCATTAAAACTGATAGATCTGCATACCACATCTATGCCAACCGAATCCATGGCTAGTATGTAATCAGTCGCGGCATTCCCCCATCCTGTGCCGTCTTTATAATTGGATATATATAGTACTTTCATAGCTTAAATCTTGCGGCTCTCTCTGATTCCCATTGATTTCTATGCATACACATATTGTGACAGAGTTTATAGGCTGTTTCTAGATCAAATGGCTGTATAGATTTTTGAGAATCTATGTGTGCGTCTTCATTAAAATACATGTCGCCAACAGAACCCTGTGTCCAAGTTCCTAAATTAAGATCTTTAGCCATCCTAGCCCACATGTATGTATTAATTTTTTCTGGCTCTCCATAAACATTAGCAATTAAAAATGAAGCCTGTTCAGATTTACTCAACCCTTCTGGAATACTTTCTACTGGGTTGTGCAGTCTGGGAGGAGAATGCCAAGTTTCTTCTATCGGCCTGATGGGCACTGAATCAAAATATGACATCCATATTTCTGCCGTCTTATCCCAGCCGTAGTTTTTCTCAAAAGCTAATCTAGTGTCTATTCCTTTTTGAGTTCTTTGCTCTTTGGTTAAACTAAAAAATTCAACAAGTTGCTTTACAGTATAATCATTGTCTGGAACCGCTCTGTAGCAACCGGTTTCCAACCCGTCTCTAGCTCCTTGTAGAGGGTTTTTAGCTTGAGGGGGGTTCCTCCTAGTTTTCTTATGACAGTGCTCATGGCAGAGTAGTCAACGCTCATAACAGGAACGCCACAAGCGGCAGCCTCTACTTGTGGAAGTCCGAACCCCTCACTGTTTGCATACTGTATGTATAGATCAAATATATTTATTATTTCAGCAAACTCTTTACAAGAAAGACCTTTTTGAACATTGGCTAGCTGAGAAGCGTGAACTCCACAGTGGGGACACTGCATGACAATGTCTTGATAAATTGATGGAGCAATTCCATTACATTTATTACATTTGTAAGTGAATATAGTTCTTGAAGCTACGTCGTACTGTTTCAATAGCCTTGGTATATCCCATCCAACATCTGGATAGCATGTGTGACAGTAGAGATATGTGTCTGGATCTTTTGTTATGTCTAAATATTTTCTAAAGGATTTAAACAGATCTGGAAATAGTTTTCTTCGTTGGTTTCTCATTATCGTGCCAACAATTTTGCACTGGGGGTTCAGACCCATTTTGCTTTTGTGTGCGTCCTTGTCAGCTACGGGGACGTATGCTGCGTCAGAAGAAGGGGGTGCGCTACCGAGACACTTGATGTTGCCGCCCCCTTCCTTTTTCAGTAACTCATAACCCCAGTCCGAATAATTGAAAACAGCATCAGCAGATGCGTATGTTGCTAGCCATTGCTCATTTTGTGGTTCTGCGTCCACCGTTGGCATGATGGCCCAATAAAATAATCCCCTGAACGGGGATCTTTCCTCAAACTCAAGCATCCACCAGTCTCTGATGTCTACTACTATGTCGGGCTGAAAATCTAGTAAAACATATTCAAACTTAAATTCACCAAATTGATAAGTTATGTTTGATCCGTATAAGTTAGCTTCTTCTTGGTCGTTTGGGTCTGGTAGATTGGAATAAGTTTTCCAAGGTATCTGAGAAAATCTTTCGTCTCCATAAGATGCGTAGGTAGAGAGTTCTGCTAACTCGTATTTATCAGAGGCATAAAGCCTCTTCATAAGTTCTCTTCCGTATGTGGCATATCCAGTATTTAAAAAGGATGCCTCATTGCATAGAAGTATTTTTTTCTTCCTATTCGCCGTTATCATATCTGAGTTTCTTTATTAACCTAGCTATCTTTTTATCCAGTTCTCTTTTAGAGCAGCCAATCATATCACACATCTCTTTCTTAGTAAAGTTTGATTTCTTCAAGTCCAAGATCCTGCGATCTTCTTTACTTAGATTGTCTGGCAAAAATTCCCATATAGGAGTCTTGTCAGAATAAGAAATATTATCAACTATATGTATGCACTTGTCGTGTTTCTTGTTTTTGTTTTTGAATCTTAGAATTTCATTTCTAATGCATATGGTAGCGAACGTAGAAAATTTGCTTTTCTCCGGGTCGTAATTTCTTATAGCCTTCAACAACCCTATTAATCCAACCTGAATGCAATCTTCTAGTAGGTTTGTTCGCGCACAAAATGACAAAGCCTGAGAAACTACCAGTCCATAATTTCGCTGAACTAGTAGTTCCTCAAGCTCTCTAGTTTTGTCATCCATTAGCTATTCTGCTGCCACAGCTTGCTCCTGAGTCTCTTCTTCGGAAGCGTAACCTTTATTGCTGAAGAGCTTGAAGCTATTTACTCTAAAATTAATTCTAGAGCGACCACTACCATCATCGCTTTTCCATCTCTGCTGTCTGGCTGTCGCCGTTACAGCCAACTGATCTCCCTTGCAGCAATACTTGTCTATTGTTGTAGCCCCGCTATCCCAAGCTTCAAAATCTAGAAAATCTACTCGCTTTCTCTTTGTGCCGTCTTTGTCTCTTCTGTGTTCTTCTATAGCCAACGTGAAGTTGACGAGATGGGTGTTGTTAAGTTCCTTGATGACGGGGTCAGAAGCCAAGCGGCCAACGAAAGCACAATTGTTCATGTGTTTCTCCTATAGGAATTCAAAAGTCTCACACTATCATACGTCAGGGAAAACGTTTTTGCACTAAATTTGAAAAACTTTTTCCACTATAAGAGTAGTATCTTTAGAAGATTTTTTTCCAGACAGAAGCACCGTGTTGCCCGCGTAGAGTAGTGGCTTATTTTTAGACCAAGAATCTGGAAACAGAATCACAGAATCCATCGTGGCGGTACTGTCCTCCACCGACAAAAAGGCCATGACCTCACCTTTGCTGTTTCCTTTTTTGATTGTCCATTCTCTGGCGGAAACAACCTCTACTCCCAGAACAACCTTGCCGGGTTTCCCGTCAAGGAATTCCTTGCAGGTGGTGTTCACTGCTCCGGTATCACATCCATCAATTTTCGAGTATGTAAGTGATGCTCCTAGATACTTGTGTTCTTCTGTCGCTATCCAGTCTGGTGTGTCCTCTAGTTCGTAGGGCGGGTTCTTCAGGAGTTCTAGTAAGTCCTTGACTATGTCTTTTCTCTTTGCATTATGTGTGCCACCACCTTCTTTTTTGGTGGGGGACAATCTTTCTAGCGCTGTCTCCAAGCCCTTATTGCCTCTCTCTGGAAACAGATCTGTTGGCTGATCGCAGTTTGTTAGAACCCACTCTTTCTCTTTCTTGGTAAGGCTGGACCAAGTTTCAAATTCATACAACATCTTATTTCTGCTGATGGTATAATCAGAATTAAGAGCACCTATAGAAATTAAAGCTAGCATAGCATTACTGTTGATCTTATCAGCAAGATTAATTAATATTCTATACCAACTAATGTCTTTGATTTCTTGACCGTATTTTTCTTCTATAGCTTTAATGCCGGAAATTACTTTTTCAACCTGACTCTCACCAATATACTTGACATCCTGAAGCCCGAAATAAATGTTTCCATTTTTAATATTAAAGTTGCTTTGCAGGTTGTCAACCTTTGGGGGCATTACTATAATGTCATGCATCTTTGCATCGGAAATTAACTCTTTTACTTCTTGCTGTTGGTCCTGCTTTCCGTGTGCATGATATAGGTAGCTACAGTAGAAATGTAGAGGAAAGTGTGCTTTACAATATGCAGACCAATAACCACAAATAGCATAAGAAACAGCATGGGACTTATTAAAAGCATAACGATTTGATTTTTCAATCCATCCGAATATCTCTTCCGCAGTTTCTTTAGAAACAATGGATACACGTTCGCACCCTTTCATAAATGTTTTCTTGACCTCTGACATGAGGTCGGCTTTTTTCTTGCCGATAGCCTTTCTAAGATCGTCAGCTTGCTCAAGATCAAATCCCGCAATCTCCTGAGCAATTCTCATCGACTGTTCTTGGTATACCAAAACACCATATGTAGGCTCAAGAATATTTCTCAAAGACTCATCTAAATAGGAAGTGTCTTCTTGTCCATTCTTTCTATCAACATAATGTTGAGTCATGGACTTGCCGTCAACTATCGCCTTCAGGCAGCCGGGCCGTAATAAAGCCGATAAAGCGGCAAGCTCCTCTATGTTTCTCGGCTTCAACCTCTTTGCCCAAGATCTTCCAAGCTGGCTCTCTAGCTGGAAGACCCCCTTGGTTCTGCCATCACAAATAAGATTCCAAGTTTTGTTGCAGCTATAAGAAGTGTCTCTTACATCAAACATAAAAGTTTCCATCGGCAAAGGATTTTTCAAACTTGGTGCTTTGAGCAATGTTACGATAGAACTTAAAGAACCTGATCATCATGTTGGCGGTATCTCTAACGTCCTGTAGGGCGTCGTGTGCCCCCTCTTTGCTCTCTTCTGGGAACCCCATGTATTCCCGCATACTATCCATGCTGAGAGACTTTACGTCTGGATTATTCTCCATCCACTGCCACACCATATCCATGACATCTACTTTGTGGATTCTGTTGAATAAGCATTGCCTACCCTGTTTGTCTAGTGGGCCATGCTCTTCGCAGATTCTTTGTACTATTGGCATGTCAAAGCCAAGTATGTTGTAACCGGCTGGGATTGGAGCGTAATAAGGGGTCTTCTTGAAGTTGAATTTGTTGACAAACTCACCAAATTTTTTCCACACCGTTTTTAGATGTGGAGCTTTCGCAAGTTCTTTTCTAGTCTTGTGTGTGATTTCTAAAGCCTCATCCTCCACTGGATCAAGCCCCATCTCTATGGCCTTGTCGTCATTAAGTATCGGTCTGATCTCGCTATTGAATATTCCCCCCGGTTGCACTGTGAGTTTTCTTCCGTGAAGCGCGATAGCTGCAATCTGTGTTGGTTGCGTCTTGGAAGGGTTTCTGCTTCCAGTTTCAAAATCGAATACGATTATGTCTCTGTAATTCATAATTTTTCCTATCTTAATTTCTTTTTTATTTCAATAAAACTATTTACGGCCTCATTAACATCTTTGTAAATTTGAGAGAATCTATTTTTTGAATCATCACAATGTACTTGAAAGATGGGATCTTTTCTTTTACTATAAAAGTTGTAGTAATCTCTAAGGTCACAAATGCTCAGTCTTTGATATTCGATGGAGCACCCATCCAGCAAGACGTTTCTATAATAGTCTTTATCATTCATTGCTAGTATCCTTTATGATCTTCATAATTTTATCTAAGAAATTAATACCTAGTACATCGAATTTAACATGACCCATTGATTCTAGATCTTGCATTTCTAGACCGGCAACCTTTTCTTCGCCGTGCTTGTCTCTAACCATGGGGCATACTTCGCTCAGGTTCTCAGAAGATATGACAACCCCGGCAGCGTGCTTGCCTTGAGATTTGTATGTACCCTCAAGCCTGATGGCTTGTTCAAACAGCTTGGAATATTTTCCCTCTATCTGCTCATCCTCATTAATATGACACCACTCCTTCAATCCTTCGGGCTGATTGATTAAAGCCCACTTAATAATTGAAGGTTCGTCCATATCTTGAAGCTGGTCAGAAATTTCGTGTTCTTGGGGAATGTTTTTAGTGATGGTATTCATTTCATCAAACGTACAGGCTTCGTGTACTCTAAAAACTTCTTTTAAGGCTCCTCGCCCTTGAAGTCTACCAAACGTGATCATCTGGCCGACCTTATTGTTTCCATATTTGGAGCGAATGTAATTGATAGTGTCATCTCGCCTCTCGGCTGGAACATCTATATCAATATCTGGAAGAGATATGTGGTCGTCGGTGTTTCTTCCTGCGTTATAGAATCTCTCAAAAATTAAATCATGCTCTATGGGATCTACTTGCGTGATTCCCACAAGATAGGAAACTAAACAGCCAGCAGCAGAACCTCTGCCCGGACCCGGAAGCCATTCGTTGCTCTTAACATAATTTACTATATCTCTAACTATAAGAAAATACCCAGACAAGTTAGCATCTTGTATAACGCTCAACTCTTTCTTGATGCGATCTAGGTATGAGTTCAGTTTGCCGGGATCTTCAATCTTGTTTGCTGCTTTTAAGAGATCCCTCCATCCATGGCGACAAAGCTCTCGAAGGTATTCATCTTCCGTTAAGTCATTTGGACATTTAAATTTTGGCAAAATCGGTGATCCAAGTATGTCGTACTCTTCACACATGTCTGAAATCAATGATGAATTTTGAATCTCCTCCTCGGTGTTTATAGATTCTATTTCTTCGCTGGAAGGAATGTGATAGTTGTTTGATCTAAAGAAAGAAGAGAGGCCAACGTCTTCACCGGCACTCATCTTGCTCTCAATTTTGTTTAGGGTTGTTTTCATTGAGGAGCAAAGCAACAGGCGTTGGTCCGAAGCGTCCTGCTTTGTGGGGTAATGTGAGTCCGCTGTGGCTACACATGGTATGCCAGTATCCTTGCTAACCTGCCTAAGACATTCCGCAATCAGGATAGTAGAGGGGGCATTGTCTTTATCTATAAGCTGAATTTCTATAAAGAAGTTCTCAGGTCCAAAAATCTCTCTATACTTTTCAGCTAGATAAACGGCTTTCTTTCTCCAGTCGGGATCTAAAGCTGCCGTTGCCTCTTCATATGTGGTGGCATTGTAACCTTCTCTGTAATTCGTGAAGAGTATATTGGCGAGATCACTACCCATGTGTCCGCTGAAGGACGCTAGGTTTCCATCGCAGTATGTGCCCAGAAGATCTAAGTCTAGTCTGGGTTTAAAATAGAATACATCTTCATCATTGCTTCTTGATGTAGCCTGTATTAACTTATCCCAGCCAGCTTTATTTTTTGCAAGCACAACTAGGTGGCTCAGAGAGCGGTTTGACTTGTCTTTAACTTGACAAGACTGTTCAGAAAGATAAAATTCACAACCCAATATGGGCTTGATATTTTTATCCTTCACAGCCCTCACAAAAGAAATGGCGCCGGAAATTGTTCCATGATCTGTAACGGCGCAGGAAGTGTACCCAAGCTCAGAACATCTATCGGCAACTTGAGACGGCTTTGAGAGACCGTCTAGGAGACTGTAGTGTGTGTGCAAATGCAGAGGTGTCCAAACTGACATCTTGTCGTCCTAAAATTCTACTGGGTCAAGATCTTTGTATGGCATGTTGTGACAGTCCGTAGAAACTTTCCATCCGTTAGAAGGATCTATGTCACCCTTTGCGTAAAATCGGGCCTGTTCAAAATATTCCTTAGCATCCTTCTGTCCACAAATCCAAGCTCTGACAGGTTTGCCTCCTTCGCATTTTATGCTGGTGAATACATATATGTCAGTTTTTTGATGTCTGCTAGTCTCGGCAACGCTGGCATCATAAAAATCTTTAGGGGGAACCGATCTCTCTTTAGACTTAACCTCAATCTTTTTTCCATCTTTGACTAAGTCATAGTTATACTTTTCTGTACCCTCATCGTTACTTATAATATCAGCTTTCATGTAGTGGGCTACAATTTCTTCTCCAAGATAACCGACTATGTTACCTCCACCTTTTCTTATAGAATTATTTATTGAGCCTAGGTTTTTTGCCTTGACCTTGGCCCTATCCATCATGTCGTCTGTAAATTCAACTTCAACTATTATGCTCTGACTTGATGATTTTTTCATAAATGTACCTTCCTGTAGCCACGTCCTCGATTGCCAAACCTGTGGCATCAAACAGTGTAGCCTGAATCTGGTCGTCTCTCAACCGTCGTCCTGAAACGACGCTCTCAAGAGAATCCCACCTGTCATCTTCCTCAAAGTATTGTATTTCTCCAGAGTGCGAGCATTGTTCGTAGTTATCATAGATAATCATGTCAACGTTGGGAATAACAGACTCGCACAGTTCCCTTTTTCCTTCTGCGTCTGCGCCCACGGCGTTGATGTGGACGTTTGGAAGGAGCCAGTCGTATTCAAGATATCCTTCTCTTGAGGGTGTAAGTGTCGTTACTATGTCGGAATTCCTAACGCACTTCTCTAGATTATCATAGACAATGATAGATGAAATGTTTGTTGTGTTTTCCAAATCATTTTTAAGAGCATTGGCTCTGTCCGTATCTAAATCAAATAGTTTGATGGTCAAAATATCTCTGACGCTTGTAACAGCTTCTATTTGATTTTTAGTTTGATTTCCACATCCTATAAATGCTGCTGATTGAGCGTTCGGAATGGACAAATACTTAGTGGCAACTCCAGTTACTGCCGCCGTCCTTATGGCGGTTATAGACTCGCCGTCCATTATCGCCAAAAGTTTTCCAGAGTCTACATCGTTTATCAAAACCTTGGCAAAGATGTTGATCTTGCGTTTCTTTCCGCTTTCGTCTAGATGGACTCCGCACCATTTTATTCCTGCTGTCGAGCCAACAACTGCTGGCATAGCCCTAAAGTCCCCGTTTGGTATATCTAAATATATTTTGGGGGGCATTTGTGTATTACTTAAATCTTTAAATAAATCTTCTACAACTCCAACACATTCTGAAACAGATAATATTTCACATACTTCATCGTTGGTTAGATATTTAACCGGGTGCGTCGTAGTATCCAAGGCTGAACCCCTTTCGCGTACATTCTAGTGTGGTTTGTTCTATACCATTTTTTTCCACCTTTTCCTGAACATACTGACATATGCTTTTGTCCGTGCCTTCCCAGTTATTCTTACAGTAATCACAAAGCTTTTGACATTTCCAATGAGATCTGTTTTTGGAAATTAGTTTTGGTTTGGTATTGTTTTTGATTTGTGAGAATCTTGTTCTCAACATATCTAGAAACATTTTTTGATCAGACTCATCGAAGCAAAGACTATAAGGTCCACCATCTCTTATATAAAATATAGACATGATTGCTTGATTGTAATCTGGAAATATTTTAGAGATAGCATAATAATATAACAATAGCTGTGGATCTACAGATAGTTTTTCGTAAGTCTTTTCTTCCCCGCTAGCCCAATCTATTCTTCTGCCAGTTTTCCAATCAACAACTTCTATAACGCCATCATCTACCTGAGTGACTAGATCAATGGTTCCCTTGATGGCTAGATTGCCCTCCAGCTTGGTTCCGTCTGGCAAATCATAGGAATACTTAGCCCACGGCTCCGTAATTTCTATGTCAAAGTGAGGCTCTGCCTCAACAATATTTCTATTTCTAGGGTCAAACTGCCCACCGTTATATTCGAGAGCCATCCAAGACCACTTCTCGCAGTCTGAAAAGTCCTTCTTTGTAAAAACCTGCGGAGCTTCATCCACGTAGTGATTGTAGCTTTTTTCTATAAGACTGTTTACAAAGTTATCTGAACCAACTTTATCTTTAGTGATTCTAATTCTTCCTAGAACATCATCCTTAAAACTTTTCTTGCCATCTTGAAGCGCTTTCTTGGCTCTGGCGAGACACTCCATTACCTTATGGACTATCGTACCCATCTGAGCCTTCTTGCTAGACGTGCTTCCGTAGCCAAGCACATAATTAATATAATACTGCTGCTGACAGTAATCATAATTATTATAAGAAGAGCTTCTTATGTAGCTAACTAGCATTATTAACCTATAAACCTTTTGACCATATCTATAAAGCTTCCTTTATAATCAAAAAGTCCTGAGTGCGAAAGTTTAGATTGAGAATCTGCATAGATTTCTCCACCTAGTTTCTTCCAGAGTTGGCAGAAACCGTAGTCTTCAGAAAGGTATTCTTTAGTTTCTGGATTAATATACGAATCAAAGAAGTTGTAAAGGTTTCCAGTTTGAAATTCTTTTTGATCTGGGTATGGGATATATTGTCTTTCTGGATAACCCTTAATCATCTTGTCAAAGACATGTCTTTTGATCAGCAGAAAGCCTGTGGCTAGTTGATCAACTTCAATGAAGCCGTTGTTATTTTTTGCTTCTTCATGAACAGCAAATAAACTCTTTCCTATATTTATATTATACTTATAAGAACTAGAAAATATCTCTTGGTGATCGGATTCTGGGAAATTTTTATATAAAAGTTTTATCCTGTCTTCTTCCAGTTTTTTTATTGGGTATATTCCACCAGACACATCTTTGTCAAGTTCAACTATTCTTTGAAGACAGCCTTTATCAAAATCAAAAACGTCAGAATCTATAAAAAGTAAATGGGTACTTTCTTTGTCATCTAAAAATAAAGAAACCAGTTCATTTCTTGATCTATTTATCAGAGAGCCTTGAAGAAATCTCAAGGTTGCAGAAATCTTTGAGTTAGATAAAAATCTCAAAGAGTTAATAAGACTGATCATGTATCTATAGTCCACATGATTGCAGTGGACTGGAGTAGCTATAAAAATTTTCATTAGTTCTTAATTACTCATACTAAAAGTCAAAGAAAGCAATACATTGCTCGCCTTCTTCTGTAAACCTCATGCTTGCAGCCTTATTCATAAACTTTAGTAGCTCATCAGGCTCCAAACCAAAGATGATCTCTTTGTCTTCGGTATATCTTTTTTCAAAACTTGTAACTTGGATAGGACCAGTTTTGCTGTGGGATGCACTTGCCAGCCAGACGACATTAGACGCATCCATCTGAAAGAAAACTGTTACATCATTTTTGAATTTAATCTCGGGCATTTTAAAATCATCCATCTTTTATTGCTACGGTTGCGGTTCCAGAGTTTTCAATCATTTCTGTTTTTGTTTTTAGCCACTCCCACTCAAACAATAGATCTATTAGTTGTTTGTGGGTGTCTATCATTTCTAGATTCTGATTGTCTATCACCGCATCGTAATCGTTAAAATCTTTTAAGGCAGTCTCGCTAGAGTGCTTGTCCTTGCTTGAAGCCGTCCTCGTAAGCTTGATAATTTTTCCACCAGCTTCTTTGATCGCTTCGGCTTCGTCTGGAAATCTGCAATCGCTAATTATGGCGAAATCACTTCCTTCCTCCGTAATCTGAGATATACATTTTTCAGACCAAACATCTGACTTTATGGCTCTGCAAATATCAGTCCCAAGATACTGCATAAACTCTCTAGCAGTCATAAAGCTTTTCTTCCTGCCTTTATATCCCGGCATAGAATTCCATCTTATAGCGACAGGAGTGTTTTTATTTTTGTCAGAGCCGTAGCACTGGTCTTCGGTTAATCCGAACAGAGCTATCGATATATCTTTTAGAGGTTTGGCAAAAGAGTATGCCTTCACAAAGGGCCACATACTGTTTGCCGCCCACATGGCAAATTCATAATCATCTCTCTCTACTTCCAGAAGGCCCATGGCATCTTCGGTTTCTCCTTTTTCGTTTTCTATAAAGGAATTAACTATGAGTTTACCTTCGTTGGTCAGATCAAACTGATCAATACAGCCGTGAATTTTCATTAGATAACCATGAAGAAAGTTGCAACAGCTACTTTTTCCAGACTGTTTTGATCCAGCAAGTGCCAATATTTTTTGCATTTTATTGTCCCGTGTATGGCTTAATTAGTGATTCTATTTCCTCTATTGTCATATCTCCCACATCCTTTTTGGGTATGTCGGGAGTATATATGTTAAACAATCTTCCACATTGCTCTTTAATTTTATCTTTTGCGTCTGATCCAGCTTCATCGTTGTCTGTGATTAAAACTAGATTCAATGCACCAGATCTCTCCAATATTATCAATTGTTCATCGCTGAGAGAGCAGCCAAAAATTCCAACGGCGTTATAGATGCCAGCTTCGTCTAGTCTCCAAACATCGCCCTGTCCTTCAACTAGAACAACGGTTTCTGATTCAGAGATGTATTGCTTTGCATGCCAGTAATTGTACAAACAAGAACCTTTTCTGAACCCCTTACTGTGTATCCATTTGGGCTTGACATTCTCAGATTGACTTCTGGCTATACAGCCTATCATATATTTGTGATCGTCATCATAGATTGGAACAACGATCCTGTCATACATCATTTTTTCTGGGTTATCACAAATACCAACATCAAACTTATCTAAAGTTTCTGGCAGATAGCCTCTGTCTGTGTAGTATTGTACCTCTCTACAGAGATCTTTTCTCACCTTTTCTCGCGTTATTTTGCCAGATTGTTCTTTTTTTTCTTTAGTTAAAATCTGACTACTTCTTATAAAGTTGTCTTTATCCTTCTCTTGTGGAACATCCTTTATGCTATCTAATTTGCAGTCTAGAAAATCTAAACAGAATTTAATAGTATCAAAAAATCCATAGGAGGAACCTTTTCTGTAAGATAAGACGCCTCTTACAAATCCTATCATGGTATTTTTGTGGATGGACTCACAATTATGTGTCCAACAGCACCAGTTTCCGGCTAACGTATCTCCCTCTGTAAATATAGTTAGCGCCGTTGTATTATCTCCACCATGAATTGGACAAGCAAACGTGATTCTGTTTCCGAGTTCTTCATATTCAATTTCGAATAGATCTAATAAGTCCGTGACTCTTTCAAATAGCTTAACAGAAATCTGACTCAACTGATCTTGGCTAAGCCGACTGGACACTTGATGCGTCATGTTCAAAACCTTGTTCCTCAGATCTTCTTGATTTTTTGATTTCGTTTCTCGTTTTGTTTTCTTTTATCCTTGCTATGTCGCCCTTCATAGATATATTAATATAGTCACCGTCTTCTAGACCGGCTCCATGTCTAGCCACAACGGGAACGAGCTTTCTGTTTCCGATATCATCTCCGTCTTCTGCTATTTCCTCATCAGATTTTTTCTTGAAGATCGTGAAGCTGGTACACAACCAAATTAAACGGTCAGATCCGCTAACCACGTCCGTAGACTCTCTGGTGATGCCATCTCTGTTTAATTGCACAAATGATAAACAGGGACAGTCGTATTGTACGCAAAAGTTGTGCAGGGAGGTGATCTGGAAGCCTAGGACTTGGAACTCTTGAAGGTTGCGATTGACGCTTTCTGAACTCATCAGCTTTAAAT
>LUMF01000014.1_pt1 | contig 27399 bp, 27 predicted proteins | sample 729701 | NCBI WGS metagenome assembly LUMF01 (sample SAMN03860270, study PRJNA289734) | marine metagenome | biome: seawater column; feature: ocean; material: water; isolation source: Red Sea water column Station 34 - depth 100m | place: Saudi Arabia: Red Sea | collected 2011-10-15 | depth 100 m | reverse complement strand
CGTTAATGGTCACGATACTGTGGGTATGGTAAAAATATTAAATGACCTAAAAAGTATGGAAGGACCCAGACTTCTCCATGTCATTACACAGAAAGGGAAAGGGTTCCTACCAGCTGAACTCGATCCTATTGGTTACCATGCCATTAACAAAATAAAGTCCCTCAAAAAACAAACAGAAGAAGTAAAAGGCATAACTTACTCTCAGATCTTTGGTGAGTGGTTATGTTACAAAGCAGGAAAAGATAATCTTCTAACAGCTATAACACCAGCCATGAGAGAGGGTTCTGGATTAGTTGAGTTCTCGAAAAAATTCCCAGATAGATACTACGATGTCGCTATAGCAGAGCAGCATAGTGTGTCATTGGCAGCTGGAATGGCATGCGAAGGACTTAAACCAGTAGTGGCTATTTACAGTACTTTCTTACAAAGAGCTTACGACCAACTTATACATGATGTAGCCTTACAAAATCTTAATGTACTATTCGCCATAGACAGAGCTGGCTTAGTGGGAGCAGATGGTCCGACCCATCAAGGAGCTTTTGATATCTCTTATCTACGATGTATACCTAACTTGGTAATTATGACTCCTTCTGACGAAAATATTACTTGGAAAATGTTAAATGCAGGATTTGAATACGAAGGACCAGTTTCAATAAGATACCCGAGAGGTTCAGGCCCTGGTTCTAAAGTAGAAAAAGATGATTCCACTATAGAATTAGGTAAAAGCTCATTAATTAAGGATTCTCAAGAGTCCCAAATAGCGATCATGAACTTTGGCAGCACATTAGAACTAGCAGGTGAGTTGTCAGAAAATTACAGTGCCAGCCTGGTTGATATGAATTTTGTGAAGCCTTTAGATAACAAAAGAATTAAAGAATTGGCTGAAAAATACAAATTATTAATTACCATTGAAGAAAATGTCATTAAAGGAGGTGCTGGGTCAGCTGTGGCAGAGTTCTTAGCAGCTAATAATTTAAATGTTTCCCTTCTTAATTTCGGCATTTCAGATGAGTTCGTTGAACATGGCAGTACTGATCATCAAAAAGTGAACTCTGGTTTAGGGAAAGATGAGATAACGGAAAAGATTAATAGAAGATTAGAAGAGCTATAGTAAGAAGAAAAGCAGAAATTAAACCCGCTATAACATCATCCATCATTACTCCATAAGGACTGTCTAATTTATCAAAATAACTTATAGGTTGCGGCTTCCAAATATCAAAAAATCTAAATAAAATAAATGACACAATAATCCAGGGCCAAAAAGATTCAAAAGCAACTAGTGGAAAAGTAGCTACCCACATTCCTACAAATTCATCCCAAACAAATATTTTTGCATCCTTTTCATTACTCATCGTTTTTTTATATAAGTACAACCCAAAAAAGAAGCTAGTTACAACTAAAAAAACATATATGCAAAGAATAAAGATATAAGCAAAAGGTCTAAGAAAAGGAACGATTAAAAAATAAAAAATTAGACTTGCTAATAAACTGCCTGCGGTTCCAGGAATTAATGGAGATAATCCACTACCAAAACCTATGGCAAACCAAGTTAAAGGTTTTTTTAGACTCGCTTTGTTTGTAACCACAATTTAAAAGTGTTGGTAGCCTGCAGAAGCTTTTAGAGAACCCCCTTCTGGGGTAATAATTTTCACTTCATCTCCTTTAATTATCTTGCCTATTTCACTGATTGGTACTTTTTCCTGTTTAGATATCTCTTGTATTTTTTTTCGGTTAGTTTCTTCTGAAGTAAAAAGAATCTCGTAATCATCTCCTCTATTCATTTCATTTAAAGATAATGATTTAGATAAAAAAGTGGGGATCTTATCTAGAAATACATTGGCCCCAACTTTACTTGCTGTGCAAATGTGATTTAAGTCTTGAAACAACCCATCAGAGACATCAATAGCTGATGATGCAATGCCTTTTAACTTAGAACTTACTCCAAATCTTATTTCTGGTCTTAGATATCTGTCTTTTTTTAAGTCAACTAAATTATTATTCTTTATGTTATCAAGAGCAGAAGAAGCTTCACCTATCGTTCCAGTTAAGAAGATTAAATCATCTGCCCTAGCACCCTTCCTGGTTAACGCCTTGCCTTCTTCAACATAACCCCCTACCTGAACAGAAATTGAAAGTTTACCTTTAGTCATATCACCTCCAATTAAAGGTATCTTTAACTCACTGGAAATATCCTCAAGCCCTCTTTTAAAACCTAATAACCAATTATGATCATAGTCTTCTAAAGAAAGGGCCAAAGTAAACCATGAAGGAGTAGCTCCACAAGCAGCTAAATCGCTAAGAGCTATTGAGACAGATCTATAGGCAATATCAGAAGCATGCATAGAACTTAAAAAGTGCACTCCTTGTATTGATGTATCTACAGAAATGACACTCTCTTTGTCTTTTGGAAGAGTGAGTACGGCGGCATCATCACCTACAGGAACTCTGATGCCCTGTTCTGCTAGGTATGCAGAACCGACATCAGAAAAATATTCCTTTATTATTTGGTGCTCGTTTAGAGTATCGAGACCTTTAACCAAATTTAATTTACTCAGGTATTGACTCAAACAAACCGGTAGCTCCCATGCCTCCACCAACACACATGGTTACTATCCCGTATTTTCCACCCCTTCTTCTGAGTTCTCTAGTTAAATGTCCTACTTGCCTAGATCCAGTCATACCAAAAGGATGACCTATTGCAATAGAACCACCATTAACATTTAGTTTTTCAGTGGGTAACCCAAGCTGATCTCTTATGTAAACGACTTGAGAAGCAAAAGCTTCGTTTAGTTCCCAAAGATCAATATCATCTACAGTTAGATTGGCAGACTTCAATAATTTAGGAATCGAATAAACAGGTCCTATACCCATTTCATCAGGTTGGCAACCTACTACTGTAAATCCTCGAAAATACGCTAAAGGTTTCACTCCCAACTCATTTGCCTTATCTTCACTCATAACCATAGTCACAGAAGCGCCATCTGATAATTGAGAAGAATTACCAGCAGTCACAGATCCTTCTTCTGGATCAAAAACCGGATTAAGACTAGCTAGCCCTTCTAAAGTTGTTTCAGGTCTGTTGCAGTTATCTCTATCTACTACTTCATCAACTTCCTTTTCAGCACCAGTTTCTTTATTAACTAAAAGCATTTTAGTTTCCATGGGAATAATTTCGTCATCAAAAAGGCCTTCATCTTGTGCTTTTGCACATCTTTCTTGGCTAGACAGAGCATATTCGTCTTGCGATTCTCTTGTTACTCCATACCTCTTAGCCACTGTTTCAGCTGTGGTTCCCATGGCGTGATAAATACCCGGAACTTCTTCAGCCAGTTTTTCGTTTATATACATATGCATATTACCCTTGCCTTGAGTAGTGCTTATGGACTCTACTCCACCAGCAATAATGCAGTCTGCAAAACCACTTTGTACTTGAGTCGCTGCCATAGCAACAGTCTGAAGACCGGAAGAACAATACCTATTTACTGTAGTTCCTCCAACTTCTATAGGAAGTTTAGATAACACAGCAACATTTCTAGCAATATTATGTCCCTGAGCTCCTTCTGGTGCACCACAACCTAAAATCATATCTTCTACAATGGAAGGATCTACTTCAGGGTTCCTATCCATTAATGCATCAACAATATGAGCAGTCATGTTATCTGCTCTTGTTTGATTAAAGCCACCTCTAAAAGATTTTGCCAGACCGGTTCTGACACTATCTACTATTACTGCTTCTGCCATAATTTCTCCTTAAAACCTTGTTTTATTAATTTTGGGCGATTGATGTTAGGTTAGAGTTAAGGAATTGGCAAGCAAATAAGATAGCTTATAAAGAGTTACTTTTTCAAAGACTCCTTAAACCATTCAGGAACAATATCAATTTCATATTTTCTAGCAAGTTTTACCAAAAAAGGAATGGTAATAGGTGCAAAAGGTAAAATAGTTAGAAACCCAAAGCCCAAATCTCTAATTAATTCTTTTAGTTGTTTGTTTGCTTGTTCAAGATCTTCTTCTTTAATTTTACCTTGCGTATAGGAATAATAGGTTTTTAGCATTTCTTTAGTGCTTTCAGATTCTTGTTCTAGCAAATTTTTTAGTAAAACTAGAGCCTTTCTTATATTTCTTCCGAACATATTCTCAATTAACTGTCAGTTCCTTGTTTTTTATAAATATTCATAAGATACTAACAAACAACTTAAAAAATTAATAAACCCATCTGGAGTTAGAAAAATGAATAGACCTTTCCCATTTGCATTTACTTTAGGTGCAATCGCAATCGTAGTTCTTTATTACCTCTTTTCGAATACTGAAGATACCACTCAAGAGAATGTTATTAAAGAAGAGATTAGCTCTCCAATAAGCTCTTCGTCTTCAGTTGGGCTTATAGATGATGAAAGAATTATCAATGCAGAAAGTGAGCCTGGAAACTGGATAGCTCACGGAAGAACATATGAAGAACAAAGATTTTCTCCTTTATTAAAAATTAATAAAGAAAGTGTTTCTGATCTTGGATTAGCTTGGTACAAAGATATGGGGACTAATAGAGCACTTGAAGCTACTCCTATTGTTGTTGATGGCATTATGTTTTTTACAAGTACTTGGAGTCGAGTTTATGCCGTGGAAGCCAAAACTGGAAAAACTATTTGGAAATTTGATCCAGAAGTTCCAGGAGAATGGGCTCGTAAAGCCTGTTGTGACATAGTCAACAGAGGAGTTGCTGTTTACGAAGGAAAAGTATTTTTTGCTAGCTTAGATGGAAGATTGTTTTCTCTTAATGCAGAAACAGGAGAAAAGATATGGGAAGTAGACACCATTACTGATCGTACGAGAGCCTATACAATTACTGGTGCCCCAAGAGCAGCAAAAGGAAAGGTCTTTATAGGTAATGGAGGCGCTGAGTATGGAGTTAGGGGTTATGTAACAGCTTATGATTCTGAAACCGGTGAACAAGTATGGAGATTTTTTACTGTACCTGGAGACCCATCCTTAGGATTCGAAGATCCTGCCATGGAAATGGCTGCTAAGACCTGGAAAGGAACTGATTGGTGGGAATTTGGTGGAGGAGGAACGGTTTGGAATTCAATTGTCTATGATCCAGATTTTAATAACGTTTATTTAGGAGTTGGTAATGGTTCTCCCTGGACAAGAGAAATCAGATCTCCTGGAGGAGGAGATAATTTATTCTTAGCTTCTATAGTTGCTGTTGATGCTGATACGGGTAAATACAAATGGCATTATCAAACTACTCCTGAAGATAATTGGGATTACACTGCTGTGCAAGATATGGCTTTAGCTGATATGGAGGTAGATGGAGAACAGAAGAAAGTATTGCTGCAAGCTCCAAAAAATGGATTTTTCTATGTCATAGATAGATCTAATGGAAAGGTACTAAGGGCTCATCCTTTTGCAGCTGTTACTTGGGCTACGCATGTTGACCTAGAAACAGGAAGACCTGTTGAAAATCCTGATGTGGATTACTCTGAAAATGGATCTTTTGTTCTACCGGGACCTTTAGGTGCTCATAATTGGCAAGCAATGTCAGTGGACTTAGATTCGGGTCTTGTTTACATACCCGCACAAGAAAATGCCTTCTTCTATGCCATTGATGAGAACTACAAGAAAACTGGTATTTACAAAAGAAATCCAGGCAGATGGAATATGGGTATAGAAATGAGTTCTTTAGCCCAAAATGTACTTGCAAATCTAGAGTCAATGCCTGAGCCTGGGGGTTTTCTTAAAGCGTTTGACCCTTTAACTGGAGAAACAAAATGGTCAGTACCCATTCCGCATTACTGGAATGGAGGAGTTCTAGGTACGGCAGGAGGACTGGTTTTTCAAGGAGATGCGTTAGGTATGTTCTCTGCTTACGATAAAGAAACGGGAGAACGCTTATGGGAATTTAATACCTATACTTCTATGCTGGCACCTCCGATTTCTTTTGAAATAGATGGAGAACAGTATGTTTCAGTCTTAACAGGGTCTGGAGGTGGAGATTTGTTTGGAGGAGAGCCTCTACCGCCTATAGAGATACAAGCTTCTCTTACATACAATAATTTTGGAAGACTGTTGGTATTTAAACTGGGTGGTAAAGAGAAACTTCCTATTCCTGACGTAAGAGATACAACTATTCCTGAGCAAGCACTTGCCGATGCCAGTGTGGCCCAAATCCAGAATGGGGAAAGCAATTACAATCAATATTGCGCTGTTTGTCATGGCTTTGTAGTTAAATCTGCTGGCGGACTACCAGATTTAAGAAAGATGACTACAGGAACCCATGATCTATTTAATAAGATAGTTCTCGAAGGAATACTGGGAAGCAATGGAATGGCTGGTTTTGCTGACGTTCTCTCAGAAGAAGAAGTGAGCAATATTCACCATTATGTTAGAGCCAGGGCTCATGAAGACAGAGAGGTTGCTTTAGGAAATATGGAAGCTCCTCAGTTCACGTGGTTTGGTGAAGAAGACTAATTGATTAATTTTCGAACTTGGTCTTAGGAGGTAAGTTCGGCGGAGCTACTTCTTGGAATTCAAAAGAAGGGTTACCTTCCAGAGTATTGTTAGACTCTGAATCTTCATAAGGATTTGCGTTTTCATCAAATTTATCAGCATCAAGAACTCCATAAGTTTTCCTACCATTCAATAGAGTTCCTTCTTTAAGTTGAAGCAAAGCCGATTGTGCCAATTTATGATTCTCTTCACTCCAGACTAGGCTAAAAGCTCTTGGGCTGCCTATCGGTATGCCCGCTTCATCTTGGTATCTTATCCAAAGATTAATTTCCCCTTCTTTTTTAGTCAATTTATCTGGCTCATCTATAGAAACCCAAATAAGTCTAAATTCATCAGGAATCTCTTGTGTTGATGGCCATCCCAATATCTGTTTATAACCCATCCAGGTGAATACATAAAAGGAGGCCATGATAAAAACAACAACCGTTTTTAATTTGTTTGAAAAAGTTGAATAAAGAAAAAATATTAGGAGTAAGGCCGAAATGGCTACATAACCTAAAATCAAAAATAACCTTTCTTCAATCACTTTTGTTCTTTTAAGGAAGATCTGCCTAAAGCTTTTGTAAGTAACCTTTTTTGAATCTGATTTACGTCAGAAATATTCTTTTCTGAGTCTACTGAGAATCTAACAGCAGTTTTTTCATCCCCTATTCCTTCCAATTCATGACTACCGTAATATACAAGCTCGACTTCAGGATTAAGTTTTTCTACCTTAACGTCTACAGTCAAAGGCTTATCGTAATTTGCTTGATAGTGAAGAAGGTTAACTACGTATTCACCAGATTGAAGTGCTCTAATGGTGATGGTTTCTTGATTGATAGGGTTTGAAATCGTAGCTCCATTAACATTCATCTTGTCTGCAAATATTCCTCTGTCATCCCTATCTAAATGCATTAATCCAGTGTCTCGGTTGTGATACCAGACCAATCCTCCTTGAGGGCTTTCTACTATGGCATCTACATCATCAGGGTGCTGATCGGGCCATCTAACTGAAATAAGAATTTCTGCTTTTGAGTCTATTTTGCCGCCGTCAGTGGGGTCCGAAATCAACATAAAAGCGATGGCAAACATGAAGGCAAAACCTAAAAGAGAATTAAAAAGTAAATCTGTGAATGCGTCCTGCCCTTCCCCAGTTTTAAGGATTCTGTGCTTCATTTGAATCCCTTAATCCAAGTCTCCGGAAGTGAGACCATTAATTAATTTACTAAGTGATGAATCAAGCAAAAAATACTGAAACTTGAGCATGGTGCTGGTGACTAAACCAGAAAGTGTAGTGTACAAGGCTACTGCCATTCCTCCACTCATCGAGGAGAGTAAAGGTTGTATTTTTTCCGGGTCAAAGTCTTTCATTTCCCCTATAGGTAAGAGCATCAAAATAAAACCAACGACTGTCCCCGTTAAGCCGAGTTTCAATAAAACATCAGAAACCATGTGACCCAGTGCATGTCTATTCGATAGCTCGTCTTCTAGAATTCTTAACAGATTTTGACTCTCCAAAGAAGATTTTGACTCGACTGAATTTAAGAATTCTGAAACCTTACCCCCTCCTTTTATTTCTAAATCTAAATTTTTGGCAATGTAAATCCAATGAAAAGTAGCAGCTGCATAAATTCCTAAAATGAGAATGGAGATTTTGCTTCTGTCTGACTCAAATATTAGGTTTAAAAGATTGAGATCATAAAGCACATAAAAAGCAAAAAATATTACGGTAAGTAAGATAATTGATCTTTGTAGAAGATATTGAGGTTTAGCTGTTTTTATCACTGAATTTTATTAATAACGGTGACTCATTAATTTATGTCCCTATCTTGTAGAATAACTAATTATCACTAACAGTTCTATACATGAATAAATCTGAAAAAGTTGAATTCATATCCGAGTCATTAAATAAACTCTACCCAAACCCTCCTATTCCTTTAAATCATGATTCAGTTTTTACACTTTTAATAGCCGTGATCCTTTCAGCCCAGTGCACCGATATAAGAGTAAATTTAGTTACGCGTGAATTATTTAAAAAAGCCAACAGCCCCAAAAAAATGATAAAACTTGGTAGAAAGGAAATACGAAGGATCATCAAACCCTGTGGATTATCACCGCAAAAGTCTAAAGCTCTATTCGAACTCTCAAAAATTCTTATCAAGGATTTTAAAGGGCAAGTACCCGATTCTTTTGACGCATTGGAGACATTACCGGGTGTGGGCCACAAAACTGCTTCTGTTGTTATGAGTCAGGGCTTTGGCCACTACGCTTTTCCTGTGGATACGCATATTCATAGATTGACACAAAGATGGGGCTTAACAAACGGCAAAAATGTTAAGCAAACTGAAAAAGATTTAAAAAGACTGTTTCCAGAAGAACAATGGAACAAACTGCATATACAAATAATTATGTACGGCAGAGAATTCTGTACAGCAAGAGGATGTGATGGAATTACATGCGATATTTGTTCGAAAATTAATGCCAATAGAAAACGGCCCATAAAAACAAAGAAACCATAAATTAACCACTGAGATGTTATGAGTCGTTGGGTATAATTGCACTTCTCTAAAAAATTATGATCTCAAACAAACAGTCAATAAAGGATTATGATCCAGATCTTTGGAAAGCTCTTAAAGGTGAGCTAGAAAGACAAGAAGATCACATAGAGCTCATAGCTTCTGAAAACTATACTTCGTTGAGAGTTTTAGAAGCCCAAGGTTCAGTTTTAACCAATAAATATGCAGAAGGATATCCGGGTAAAAGATATTACGGTGGATGCGAATTTGTTGATGAAGCAGAAACCCTTGCTATTGAAAGAGCTAAGGAGCTTTTTGGAGCAGATTTCGCAAACGTTCAACCTCATTCAGGTTCAAGCGCTAATTTAGCTGTTTATTTAGCTTTGTGCGAGCCTGGAGATGTGATCCTAGGAATGAGTCTTGATCATGGAGGCCATCTTAGCCACGGAACTAGTGTGAACTATTCAGGTAAAACTTATCAAAGTTTTCAATATGGACTGGATGAAAAAACCGGTGATATTGATTATGAACAAGTTGGATCATTAGCTAAAAAGCATAAACCTAAATTGATTATTGCCGGCTTTTCTGCTTTTTCAGGGATAGTGGATTGGGAAAAATTTAGAATGATTGCTGATGAGGTTGGTGCCTATTTACTGGTAGATATGGCTCATGTCGCTGGGTTAGTAGCTACAAATCTATATCCTTCACCAGTTCCGTTTGCCGATGTGATTACAACCACGACACATAAAACTTTAAGAGGACCTAGAGGAGGCCTTATTCTTGCGAAGCAAAACGAAGAAATAGAGAACAAAATAAATTCTTCAATAATTCCTGGATCTCAAGGTGGGCCCTTAATGCATGTTATAGCTGCAAAAGCGGTTTGTTTTAAGGAAGCATTAGAACCAGAATTTGCTTCATACCAAGCTCAAGTATTAAAAAATGCAAATACTATGTGCGAGGTTTTTCAAGACAGAGGAGTTGAGATTGTTTCTAAAGGTACCAAAAATCACATGTTTTTAGTTGACCTTATAAGTAAAGACCTTACAGGAAAGGACGTTGAGGAAAGTTTGGGTAGGGCTAATATTACTTTGAATAAAAATGCTGTGCCTAATGACCCGCAATCCAGATTTGTGACAAGCGGATTAAGGATTGGCACACCAGCAATAACTACCAGAGGATTCAAAGAAAAAGAGGCTTCTAAAGTAGCAACATGGATTTGTGACGTGCTTAAAGATTTAAATAGTGAAGATGAAATTAAACGAGTAAAATCTGAGGTGGTGGAACTCTGTAAAGAATTCCCCGTTTATGCGTTGAAAAACTAATTATGCACTGCCCTTTTTGTAGCCACACTGATACCAAAGTCATTGACTCCAGATTGATTGCTGAAGGCTCGCAAACCCGTAGAAGAAGGGAATGCCCAGATTGTGGCGAACGATTCACCACGTTTGAGTCAGCGGAATTATTGATGCCGAAAATAATCAAATCCAGAGACGATATGCGCGAACCCTTCAATGAACAGAAGTTGAGAGAGGGCCTTTATAGGGCATTAGAAAAAAGACCGGTCGGAGAAGAAGAGGTTGAAACCCTAATCGAAGACATTAAAAAAGATATTAGGTCTTACGGAGAAAGAGAAGTTAGATCGAGACTGATCGGTGAAGTGATTATGAAACGTTTAAGGCGCTTAGATGAGGTTGCTTTTATTCGATTTGCTTCCGTATACAGAAGATTTGAAGACATAACTGAATTCAGCGAAGAAGTTGAAAAACTAACCAAAGATTAGTGGGCAGTCTCCATCAAGAGCATATGCTAAGTGCTCTATCAGTTGCTGAAAAAGCTAGATACATAGCTTCACCTAACCCAATGGTAGGAGCTGTGATTGTGAAAGATAACAAAATAATTGGTTCCGGATTTACACACAAACCAGGTTTTGACCATGCTGAAATAGACGCTATTAAAGATGTTCATAAAAAATTCAAAAATGAAGCTAGGCAAAAACTTAAAAACAGTTCAATTTATGTCACTTTAGAACCCTGTAGTAAACAAGGACGCACCCCTGCTTGCACTCAAGCAATAATAGAGGAAGGCATCCAAGAGATTTATATAGGAAGCAAGGACCCTTTACAAACGGGAATTGAAGAACTAAAAAAAGCAGGACTAAAAGTTACATCGGGTTTACTCGAAGATAAGTGCACTGAATTTAACAGGGGTTTCTTTTCAAGAATAGAACGTAAACGCCCATTTGTTACCTGCAAGATAGCTTGCTCAGCAGATGGAGGCATCGGCCTTACTACTGGTGGAGATAAATGGATAACCTCAAAAAAATCTCGAGAAGATGTGCATAAGTTAAGAGCTGATTCTGATGCCATTTTGACAGGCGTAGGAACCGTATTGGCTGACAATCCCAGGCTGACTGTTAGAGATAAATCTTTAAGTAAGTTAGAAGGAGAGATTCATCCCAAAAGGTATGTATTAGACAGTTCATTAAGAATGAAAGGCAATGAACATCTATTGACTGATGGCTTAGGAGTCACAATTTTTTGTAATGATTTAAAAAAAGTTAGCTATGACAAACCCCCTATTAAGATAGTTGAAGCGGCAGGTAAATCGCAAAGAGTATCCTTAAGAAAGGTAATGGATTATTTAAATAAAGAAGAATGCAATACCTTAATGATTGAAGCTGGATCAAAAATAAATACCAGTTTTATTGCTTCAAAATTAGTGGACGAAATTATTTTTTATATAGCGCCAATAGAACTTGGTGAAGATAAGATAAATTTTTCGGAATTTGAAAGTTCTTTTTCAAAGATAGGTACAATTGATCTTGAATTAAAAGAAATCAGCGAAATAGGACCTGACAAAAAATTAATAACTAAACCAATGTATTCGTAAGATGGAACTTAATAAGATCCAAGATTTAATTTCAGATATCTCAGATGGGAAGATGATTATTCTCATGGATGATGAAGACAGAGAAAATGAAGGTGATTTAATTTTAGCAGCTGAAAAAGTAACGGCAGAAGCTATTAACTTTATGGCCACACATGCAAGGGGGTTAATTTGCTTAGCTCTGAATCAAGAAAAATGTCAGCAACTTAATCTAGAACCCATGGTTAAGGATAATGGAGCCCAGCAAGGAACGGCATTCACCGCGTCCATTGAGGCTGCAAAAGGAGTAACAACAGGCATATCGGCAGCCGATAGAACTACTACAATTTTAGCTGCAGTTAGAAAGAATGCTTCTGCCAAGGATATAGTCCAACCTGGGCATGTCTTCCCTTTAATGGCAGCCAATGGAGGAGTGTTAACTCGTGCAGGTCATACTGAAGCAGGTCTCGATTTAGCTAAATTGGCAGGACTTGAAGAATCCGCAGTGATTGTGGAAATCATGAATGAAGACGGAAGCATGGCCAGAAGAAAAGATTTAGAAAAATTTGCTAAAAAACACGATCTTAAGATTGGAACAATAGCCGATCTAATCCATTACAGAAATATTAATGAAAAGAGTGTTGAAAAAATTGATTCAACGAAGATCAAAAATGATTACGGAGAATTTATATTGGTTGCCTACCAAGACACTATCTTTCACCAAGTCCATTTAGCTCTAGTAAAAGGAAAAATATCTTCTGACAAGGATACTTTGGTTAGAGTGCAGACAATTAATACTCTTCATGATGTCATGGGAATAAATAAGTTTGGAAGTAGAATTTCTTCTTCTCAAACTCTTGAAAAAATGCAATCGGAAGAAACAGGTGTACTTCTCTTACTCTCAGACAGAGAGTCTCCGGAAGAAATACTAAATAACTTGAAGTTTATTAAGGGAGAAAGAAAACACACAAGATCTGAAGCCGTGGATAACAGAATCATAGGAATTGGTTCGCAAATACTAAGAGATTTAGGTGTAAAAAAGATGAAACTACTTGGCTCAGAAGTAAAATACCCCCTAGCAGGATTTGATTTAGAAATAACGGAATTTATAAATTAGGCAAGATTATGACACCCAAAGGGAAAAAAGCGTTTAAAGCATCCAAAAACTCCATGAATGCAAGATACGGATTGCTATCAACTCAATGGAATAAATTTGTTGTGGATGTCATGCTCGAAAACGCTGAAAAGGAACTGATATCTCAGGGAGTTAATTCAAGCAATATCATAAAAATTGAAGTGCCTGGAGCTTATGAGCTTCCTTTAGCTGCCAAAAGGATGCTTGAAACAGACATCGATGCAGTCATTGCTTTGGGTGCTGTAATTAAGGGAGAAACACCTCATTTTGACTTTGTTTCAAGTAGTTGTGCCAATGGATTAACAAGAGTCTCATTGGATGCCAATAAACCCGTTCTCTTTGGAGTACTGACAACTGAGACAGAAGAACAGGCAATTCAAAGGGCCGATCCTCAAGACGGGAATAAAGGTGCAGAAGTAGCTCAAAGCGCTATGGAGCTACTCGAGCAATTGGCTTCTTTATGACCAAGTCGGCTAAGACCACCTCTCCAACTAGATCAAGAGACAAGGTATTGCAAACTCTCTATGAATTAGAATTGGGTGGTGAAGAACTAAAAGAGGTTCTTAAAAATCATTCGTCTGAAAAATCTAATAAGTTTTATAAAGAAATACTCAAGGGTGTATCTGAAAACTTTGAAGCTTTTGACGAGATTATAAAACAGCATGTTGATAGACCTATTCAACAACTTGATGTAATTGAAAAAAATATCCTCAGGATTGCTTTATACGAACATAAGAAAAAAGAACTGGATTCATCAATAGTTATTAATGAAGCCATCAGAATGTCTAAAAAGTACGGTTCGGTTGAAGGCTATAAATTAGTTAACGCGGTTTTAGATAAGGCAATTAAAGCGCAGTAGATTTAAATCCTACGAATATAGGAGAAGACCAAGCCCTTTCTTCTGTTAAAGACAAACAATCCCCCTTTCCTTTTCCTTTGGGGTCGCCACAAAGATTAACTTTTAGACATCGACCATTTTCATCCAAATCGCAATCCAGCCCACTACCATTTACTCGCACCCCTCTTGGGAAGGTTCACACGTAAAGGTTTTCCAAGGATCTTCTATCAATGCATTAATAGGCTCTCCTTCATAAACTTGCGGTCTTATTCTGATTACTTCAATCCTTGATATATTCTTTCTTTCATCAGAAGGATTAAAACACTCCCCTTTACAAAGCCTGTCCAAATCTTCATAACTTATATTTTCTTTGTCCAAAGTACTGCATCCAGGCAATTGTTTCTGAGCACCCAACGCTCTTACTTGGAATTTAGGAGATGAAGACATTTCAGTTTCCGCCCCCATAGGAATAACAGATCCATCGGGGTGATTCACTAGATTGAACCACAATAAGATTCTTTCACCACTGGTGGCGTAAACTTCTCTATTGCTTAAGGCAGTCCAAATTTCTTCTCTATTTCTCGACTCAGCGTGAGCTGCCACTAAGCCACCGGTATACAAAAAAGATGAAGCTCTTTCCGATTGAACGGGTAAGCTTATCTTGGAACACTGGATGCCATTGCACTCCAATTCGGAGTCAGGACCTAATTCTAATTTTTGAGCCAAAGGCAATTTAGGATCAGATAATCGCGGATTCATAAAATTCCTGCCTACTTCACTTTCCATATCAACACGAGATTCAGTATTTAACTTTCGTGTAATTTCTTTATAGCCTGTGCCTGGTCGAGCTTGATGATTATCACTGGAACCTATAAAGCCATACCTGAATCTTAAGGGTTTTTCTGTCGAAAAATCCGTAAGTGCTAAAGCGTATTGAACAGACATTTTAGGTCGATAATCAAAAGCCGGTAAAAAGCAATCTTGGCATTGCCCCGAATCTTTCCACTCCATAGGATCGTATCCTGGAACTGTTAATAATCCGAATGGATTGGAATTTGCAAAAATTTGTCTGGCTTCTGCGGCTCTTTTATTACATTCTTCATCAGATCCTGCTGCGACTCTGCATCTCTCTCTAATAATTTCTCCAGCTTGGAAACAATCAGGGGTATAACCTTGAGTCGGTTGATTGCACGTCATAATTCCATTGTTTTGTAATTCCATGGGAACCCAGGGTCTATATTCCTCAGAATTCCCGTGCCCTGAATAAACTTCTATAAGTCTATTAAAAGAAGCATTGTGTGCTTCCGGATTAAGCTGTAAGTCCCAAGAAGTTAAAGGCGGAGTCACATTTCCCCATGCACTTCCATGTGGAATAACTAAAGTATCTAAATTTAACTGTTCAAGTTTTCTGAACAGTTCGGTAGAGGTTTCTGCTTTGTCATAACAATCAGAAGTATTGTTGAGAGAATCCTCTGGTTTGCAATCTTTATAACCTTTTGCCACTAGGGATTTAAATCTCCAATCCAGATAATTTTTTCTGTTGGGAAAATCTAAAAGCACTGCACCGGCAGTTACCAAAGAGGTACTGCCAAAAGCGAAACTATTAAAAGCTCCTGAAGTAGTTGAAATAGGCATTGGAGGTACTTCTTCTTTATCTATGCCCTTAATAATTATGTTCTTATGTCCAAAATGAGTATCTCTATTCACGCTCGCTTGAGTCCATTCCCAGCCTAAGAAAGGCACTATTGAGGGTTCATCTAAATCATCAGAAACTTGGGCACAATTTTGGATTGAATCCAGACTGTCTTTCCATTCCCTTTTGGTTAACCATTCCGCATGATCAGTTGCTGCAAAAAAATCTAAGTTTGAACAAAAGCGAGCAAAATTACATGCGTCTGCAACTGGATGAGTTCCCTCTCCGTTTGCAATAGGTAGATTTAATAACAAAGCATCAAAAGAAAAAGTTGTGTGAACGTGCAAATCTCCAAAAAGAATTTTTTTAGCTGGGACTTCTCCGGTAACTTGATCAGCCTCAGCACTCGACAAATTAACTTTAGAAAACTCACTAATCTCTCCGGGTCCTTGATAAGTTCCAAACCAGTTAAAGAAAATACCGATAAATAGAATTAGGATTGGGGAAAGGACAGAGGCTAAGGCATAGAGCAGCCACTTCCTAAAGCGTTTTGACATTTGTAAAATTAACCGGAAGTGGTTTCAGTATTAATTAGGTTGTAACTTCTTAAGCTTTCAATTTCGATAAAATAATGGTCTCTTCTGGGTTTCTCTTTTAACAGTTCTACCTTAAAAATTTTTCCGTCTCTAAAACTTTCAACCAATCTTATTTTTTCACCTTTTTTTATCCTATAAAGGTCTCTTGCATCTATAAAAAGGCCATACGGAGAATCGATAAACTCCCTATTCAGATTAAGTTCTATTGCATCGTGTTTGTAATAAAACAGAACCACCGAGTTATCTCTCTTTAGTGTAAGTTCATTGCCTACTTCATAAACTATCTTCTCTTTAGCTGACAAAGAGAAAGTCAGTGTTACTAAAACTGAGAATATTAAATACTTCATTTCCTTAACGGATATTCTCTGATAATTACATCTTCCCGTCTAGGTCCGGTAGAAATCATCACGACTTTAGCTCCACAAAGCTCCTCTACTTTCTTTACAAAGAGAGTGGCTTGGTCATTCAAATCTTCAAAATTTTGAATTCCAGCCGTGGGCTCCTGCCAACCCTCCAATTCTATGTACTGAGGTTCCACATCGTTTAGGGCCATTGATTCAAGAACTTCTTCTCTAGATAACGAGCTCTTATAGTCCACGCATATTTTTATCTTCTCCAAACCGTCTAAAACATCAATTTTAGTTAAACAGATCCCATCAATACCATTTAGGTAGACTGTGTGAGATAAAAGCACTGCATCCAACCAACCGCATCTTCTTGGTCTGCCAGTCGTGGCCCCAACCTCACCGCCTTTATCAGCGATGTAACTGCCTGTTTTATCGGATAGTTCCGTTGGGAAAGGACCCTCCCCAACCCTGGTGGTATATGCTTTTGAAATACCGAGCGAAAAATCAATATCAGTTGCGCTAACCCCAGCACCGGGTGCTATACCCCCTAATGAAGAGTTACTGGAAGTTACAAAAGGATAGGTTCCCAGGCTGTAGTCCAAAAGAGCACCTTGAGCTCCTTCAAATAGTACTGTCTTGCCTTCGTTTTTGTATTTCTTTAATTCTGCAATTACATTGCCTACAAATGGCTTCAACCTTTCAGCTTGTCTAAGGTTGTTATCTAAAAGTTCATTTAGATTTTCTTGCTGGGAGGTATCGTGTCTTTTTATTAAAAAATTGTAGATTTCCAAAGCTTCTTCTAGCTTAATTTTAAGTATTTCAGGGTTGTATAAATCTGCAACCCTTATTGACCTTCTGCCAACCCTGTCTTCATAGGCCGGGCCTATACCTCTTCCGGTGGTACCAATTTTTGTCCCACTCCTTGATCTTTCTCTCAGTTGATCTATTTTTATGTGATACGGCTGTATCAGGCAAGCAGCATTACTTACCACTAACCTTTCTTTGATATCGCCAATAAACTCAAAGGCATCATCTATCTCAGAAAAAAGTGCGTCCAGACTAATCACCACCCCTCTTCCTAAAAAACACTTAATGTTTTTATGACAAATGGATGAGGGAAGTAGATGAAAAACTATCTGTTTCCCATCAACGATTAAAGTATGGCCTGCATTATGACCGCCCTGGTATCTAACGGCAGCTTCAATGTCTTTAGAAAGAACATCAACTACTTTTCCTTTTCCTTCATCTCCCCATTGCAAACCTAAAAGAGATATAGAACTACTCATTATCAGTTCTCATTAAGATATTTCTGAAGCCACTAACAAGTCCAGATCATCAATCGGCTGAAATTTAATCTACCTTGGAGTTATCTAGATATTTAAAGAAGTCACTGTCAGGGTCAATTAACAAAATATCCCCTTTTGTTTCAAAAGTAGATTGATAAGCTTTTAAGCTCCTGGTGAAATCATAAAATTCCGGATCTTTAGTATAGGCTGAAGCATAAGTGGCAGTAGCCTCGGCATCTCCATCTCCTTTAATTTCTTCTGCCATCCTATAAGCATCTGCCAAAATGACCGTTTTATCTTTATCGGCAGTAGCTCTTATCTTCTCAGCTACCTCATTTCCTTGAGCTCTTAGTTCCCTGGCTAGCCTTTCTCTTTCGGTACGCATCCTGTTGTAAACAGATTCACTTACTTCAAGGGGTAAATCGATTCTTTTAACTCTTAAATCTATTACTTCAACACCAAGTTCTTCCTGTGCTATAGCATCGAGCATAGAGGTTAAAGAATTCATAAGCTGATCTCTTTCTCCTGAAACAACTTCTTTTACAGTTCTAGTACCAAATTCATTTCTCAAACCAGTATCCACCCTTTGACTCAAAAGACGTTTGGCCCTTTCTTCATCTCCTCCGGTTGTAGTGAAATATCTAGCTACGTCTTTTACTCTCCATTTAATGAAAGAATCAACCATCAGCGCTTTCTTTTCTGAAGTAAGATATCTTTGTGGTTGAGCGTCTAAAGTTAATATTCTTGAATCAAAATAACGTACTGAATTAATGATCGGCCACTTAAAGTGGAGTCCGGGTTGAACATCAAACTGTACAATCTCTCCAAATCTCAGTTTTACTGCCCTTTCAACTTCACTTACTACAAATAAAGATTGCGAAATAAATATGACTGCAATAAGGCTAAAAGCCGAAATAAAAATGTTAGATTTTTTCATTTATAACCTCCTCTTATTGCCTATTTCTTTTTCTGATCTCTTCAATCACTCGATCAGTTAAGTCTCTTATGGATGTAGTGTTACTCGAGCTAGGACCTGTTGATGGCACTGAAATGCCTTCTTCGCTTTGTCTAGCTATCTTATCCAGGGGCAAATAAAGAATATTGTTACCACCCTCGACATCTACCATAACTTTTGTGCTGTTAGACATTACCCTTTGCAATGCGTCCAAATAAAGTCTATTTCTCGTTACGTCTGGAGCTTTCTGGTACTCAGCCAGTAATAAATCAAAACGGGTAGCTTCACCCTGAGCTTCAGCAACGACTTGAGCTCTGTAGGCTTCGGCATCTTGGATCATCCGTTGAGCTTGACCTCTGGCTTCAGGAACTAATCCATTAGCATAAGTCTCGGCTTCATTTCTAACCCTAACCTCATCTTCTCTGGCTTTAATTACATCATCAAAAGCTTCTTGTACCTGGTCCGGTGGAGCTGAGTCTTCAATGTTTACAATAACTACCTGTAGTCCAGTTTCGTATCTATCAAGATACGTTTGCAGTCGGGCTTTGGTTAATTGCGCTATTTGTTCCCTTCCGGTAGTTAAGGCATCATCCATAATTGAACTACCTATAACATGCCTCAGAGCACTCTCAGTGGCTTGAGCTAAGCTGTTGTCAGGGTTCCTTATGTCTAAAACATATTTTTCGGGATTATTAATCTGGTACTGTACTGAAATAGTAACGTCTACAATATTTTCATCTTTTGTAAGCATTAAAGCATCGTGTCTGTGAGGCCTAACTCTAACGACATCGACCACGGTCCAACTGTCTATGATTGGAGGGTTCCAACGCAAGCCCGGACCTTTTGTGTCTAAGTATTCACCCAGTCGCAATACAACAGACCTCTCTGCCTGCTCTACCTGATAAATACCCAAGCCTACCCAGATTAGAACAACCAGTATGAAGCCGGAAAATATATTCCTTTTAGAAAATCCAGGGCCAGATCCGCCGGAAGACCCTCCCAGAATTTTATTTAATCTTTCCTTAAACTTATTTATGGCCTCATCTATATCAGGTGGGCCGTCATTTCTTCCCCAGGGGTCTTTATTATTATCGTTACCATTCCAAGACATTAGATTGCTTCCTTTGTTTTATTAGTTCTTAAGTCTATACCTTTGTTAGAAACTAGATTATTCAGTTCCGTTTCATCTATTTCAAGTTGCAATTGTATCAGACCTGTATCACTTGTTGTCTCTTCTAAGACCTTACCCAAAGAATAAAGTTTGGCCCTAATTTTTCCTTGGCTCGGCTGTAATTCAACCCACTCCTTTACCATGAATTTTTTTCTGTTAAGTTGAATAGAATTCACTAAATCACCCATGCCTTGATTCTTTAATGCAGAAAACCAAACCTCGTTTTCATTACTTGAAACACTTTTACTATTGATTTCCATGTCCACTTTGTCAGATTTATTATTGACTCGAATACAAGGAATATCCGATATTCCCAGATCTTTCAGAATCAATGAAACCTGTTCAGTTTTATAAATAAAATCTGGATCAGAAATATCAACGACGTGGAGTAAAAGGTCAGCGGACTTTAATTCATCTAAAGTGGCTTTAAAGGACTCCACTAATTCAGTTGGCAAATCCGAAATAAATCCAACCGTGTCTGAAAAAAGGATATCCTCTAAACCTGACACAGAATTCTTTCTGGTTACAGAATCAAGCGTGGCAAACAGTTTATCTGCAGCGTAAAGCTGACTTTCTGTTAGTAAGTTAAATAAGGTCGTCTTACCGGCATTGGTATAACCGACTAAAGCAACCAGAGTTTGATTGCTTTTGTTCCTTGAGTAACGATTTACTTCTCTTTGTTTATGAGATTTATCTAGCCTATTTTTAATATTTTTTATTCTTTGATTAATTAGTCTTCTGTCCGTTTCTAACTGGGTCTCTCCCGGACCTCTTAAACCTATTCCTCCTTTTTGTCTCTCTAAATGACTCCAACCCCTCACTAATCGAGTAGAAAGGTGCGTTAACTGAGCAAGCTCCACCTGAAGCTTACCTATATGACTGGAAGCCCTTTCAGCAAATATATCTAAAATCAGACCCGTTCTATCCAAAACTCGTGCTTTGAAAATATTTTCAAGATTTCTCTCTTGTGAAGGCGTTAGCTCATGATTAAAAATAACCAGATCCGATTCAGATTCATTTACAAAATCCTTTATTCTCTCTGCCTTACCTTTGGTTATGAACAAACCAGCCGAAGGTTTAGCCTGTTTAGAGAAGTCTTCATAGGAAATCTCTGCGCCTGAAGACAAAACCAGTTCTCTAAACTCATCAAAAGCATTCAAAGGAGAAAAGCTCTCTTTCCCTTTAGAAAACTCAACCTGAACTATTACGGCTTTTTGATATATGGACTCAAACATGAATTATATTAATTGGCAGGCTTTAATTTACGTTTAATCAAGTCTATTGAAATATCGGTATCCTGACTTACCCAATGTAAATTATCCCATCGCCTTAACCAAGTCATTTGACGTTTAGCCAATTGCCTAGTGGCATTTACCGCTTTAATTATCATTTCTTCGTACGTGGACTTTCCTTCTAGATAATCGCATATCTGCCTGTATCCTACACTTTTCATAGAACTTTTCTTTGGATCCATTTGCTTTAAATCCAGCAATTTTTCGACTTCCTTAACCAGACCTGCTTCCAACATTAATAAGAATCTAGTTTTTACATCTTCTCTCAAAGATTCTCTGCTTTTGGGCTCAACAGCAAATTGAATGACTTTTTTTGATTTTAATAAGTCACTGCCCTTATCTCTCTTTCGCCATTCCGTCATGGTTTTGGAGCTAACTCTATAGACTTCCAATGCTCTTTGTATCCGTTGCGAGTCATTAGGGTGAATTCTTTTAGCAGATTCTGGATCAACATCGGTTAATTCTTTATGCAAAAAGCCCCAACCATATTTTTTTGCTTGAGCGGATATTTCATTTCTAATGTCTTGATTTGCTTCAGGCATCCTGGAAATTCCACTGAGTAAAGATCTGAAATAAAGCATGGTTCCGCCAACTAACAAAGGAACTTTATTTGATCTATCACATAAATTTATTTCTCGAGTAGCATCTAATATAAAAAGAGCTGTCGAATACGATTTCCAAGGATCGATAAAGCCAACCAATTTATGCGGGTGTCTGTCTAAAATATCATTAGAAGGTTTACCGCTTCCAATATCCATGCCTTTATAAACTTGTACGGAATCAACGCTGATAATCTCAGAAGAGATTGCCTTAGACAAAGCAATAGCTAATTCAGTTTTACCTACACCGGTAGGTCCCATAATTGTTATAAGAGGCAATGCTTGTTCCATAAAATCTATTACTTTTAAGAGAACGTTACTACAAAAAGAAAACCGACCACAAATTAACTTATCTGCAGTCGGTTTTTTTGGATGAAACTTAAGTTAAATCGTAACTTCTTTCTTCATGCTCCGTTACGTCTAATCCTTCGTTCTCAGATTCTTCTGAAACTCTTAGGTCAGTTACAAGACCAACAAGTTTTAAGATTACCCAAGAGGCCACTGCTGTCCAGTCCAAAGACCTATGACCAGAATACCTTTAAGTTGGATTACTAATTGGACCATTGGGCCACCTTCGGCTATACCGCTGGCTCCAGATCCTAAGAAACCACCTTCCGTGCCGACAAAACTTATCATAATGATACCTAACATTCCGCCGACTCCGTGCACAGGGAATACGTCTAGGGAATCATCAACACCAAAGACTCCTTTCACTGCTTGGGTAGCGTAATAACAAACTGCTCCTGCTAACAACCCTATTAAAAGAGCGCCTTCTGGTCCTACAGTACCCGCAGCAGGGGTTATCGTAGCTAAACCTGCAACCATTCCTGTTGCGATACCTACTACAGTTGGTTTTCCTTGTTTTATCCACTCAAGTGCCATCCAAGTTAAAGCACCTAAAGCAGCACTTATATGAGTAACCAGCATAGCCATGCCAGCATCAGTACTCGCAGCAACAGCACTTCCGGCATTAAAGCCAAACCATCCAACCCAAAGCATGGCAGCTCCCATAACGACTAAACTTCTGTTATGAGGTGGCATGGGTGATCCCGGAAAGCCTTTTCTTTTACCTAAGACTAAAGCTGCTACTAACGCGCCGACTCCACAAGTTAAGTGAACGACCAGTCCTCCAGCAAAATCAATTACGCCCCATTGAGCCAATAGTCCGCCTCCCCAAACCATGTGACAAGCAGGGAAATAAACCAGTGTTAACCACAAAGCTGAAAAAAGACACATGGCTGAAAACTTCATCCTCTCAGCAAAAGCGCCGACCACCAAAGCGGGGGTGATAATGGCAAAAGTCATTTGGAACATAACAAACACGGTCTCTGGAATCGTTCCAGACATACTGTCCCGACCAATGCCTGAAAGAAAAGCGGCACTTAAATCACCAACAAAAGCTCCATCGCCGCTAAAGGAGAGACTGTAGCCATAAACGACCCAAATAATAGAAGCAATACACGCGATGGCAAAACATTGCATCAAAACTGAAACAGCGTTCTTGCTTCTAACTAAACCGGCATAAAATAAAGCCAACCCAGGCAAAGTCATAAAAAGGACTAATGCCGTTGAAGTCAACATCCAAGCCGTGTCTCCAGTATCTAGGCCTTCGGCGGATACCGATATTGAAAATAGACCCAGAGTTATTAATAAAAATTTCTTAAACATAAATACCTCTCAAAATTAAATCTCTATAGGGCGTCCTCATTGAGTTCGCCAGTTCGAATCCTCATCACCTGATCAAGATTAGAAACAAAGATCTTTCCATCTCCTATTTTTCCAGTATTAGAGACCTTAGAAATTGCCTCTATCACTGCTTCAGAGTTTTCATCACTCACAGCGATCTCAATCTTTGTTTTGGGTAGGAAATCGACAACATACTCTGAACCTCTATACAGCTCAGTATGTCCTTTTTGTCTGCCAAATCCTTTAACATCGGTTATGGTTAAACCGGTGACGCCCACATCGGATAATGCTTCCCGTACTTCATCTAATTTATAGGGTTTAATTATTGCAGTTATTAACTTCATAAAACCTCCTTCTAAAATTAAAAAAACGTATTTCTACATATATTTATATGCAATTATTGTGCCAATTAGAAATATAGACTCTACAGGGATAGAAAAGCTATCCAAGTGAGTGTTGAGTGCAAAAAAGATTAGGTTGCACCAACTTAAGGCAGAAGGTTATCTAGTTAGGATAATAATTTGGATAAAGGCTTGTTTAGGAATTTATTTATCTTGATCAAAACTCCCCTATTCTTTTCAAAAACTTTAGCTGAAGCTTTTCCTATTCTTGCACTTTTTCTAGGTTTGGAAATCATTTCGATAAAAAAATCGGAAAGTTCTTTTTGTTGTTCAATTAAAAAGAGGGCTTTGTCCTCTTGCAGTTCATCTGCGATTTCTTGGAAGTTTCTCAAGCTCTTTCCTGAACTCAAGGGCAATCCAAGAGAAGCCGGTTCAAGTAAATTTTGACCTCCGTGATCCACTAAACTGCCTCCGACAAAGGCCACGTCTGAAACTGAGTAGAGAAAATTTAACTCTCCCATGGTGTCTCCTAGAAGAACCTTTGTTTCAGGTGTCACATCTTCCTTTTTAGAGCGTCTCGCGACTGACAGATCTCTGTTCTGAATATATTCAAATACGGTCTCAAACCTCTCAGGGTGTCTCGGCACGATAATGAGTAGAGCATCTTTAGCTTCTTCAAGAATTTCAAGAAACGCATCCAGAACAAACTCCTCTTCAGTTTCATGGGTACTGGCAGCAATTAAAGTAGGCCTTTGTTCACCCTCAGACCAAGAATCTCTGATGGAACTTGAAATGGAATGCATTTCTTCAGGCACTTGTTGATCAAATTTTAAATTACCACACACCTCAATTTTTAAATTAGTGTTTATCTCTTTAAATCTGTTCGCATCCGAGTCGTATTGAGCGATCAACAGATCTAAATTACCTAAAGTTTCCGCAGCCAGTGGTCGAACCATGTTGTATTTATCTTTCGATTTCTCAGACAGCCTGGCATTAACCAAGGCCGTAAAAATTCCCCTTTCTTTACAGACGGCAAGGATATTTGGCCAAATTTCCGTTTCCAAAACGATAACCGCTTTGGGATTCCATCGGTCTAAAAATACATTAAGACAAGCAGGGAGATCCAAGGGTACATATTGATGTTTTACTCGGGCACCCATTTTATCCAGAAGAATTTTAGACCCCGTAGGAGTGCTGGTTGTGACTAATATTTCAGAATTACTGTAGGTATCTAAAAGACTCCTGACCAGAGGTATTGAGGCGTTAACTTCGCCTACAGAAACAGCATGAATCCATAAAACAGTCTTTCCTTCAGTCGGCAGATTAGATCCATACCCCAGTCTCTCCCCCCATCTCTTTAAGTAGTCAGGATTCTGAACAGCTCTTATTATTAACCGAATAAAATATAAAGGGAGAGCTAAATAAAAGATAGCTGTGTAGATCAGTCTCAGCATCAGTCTATGCTAACATATCAAACCTTAGGCAAACGACCCACCCCATGATCATAGTAACTGGTTGCAACGGCTTTATCGGTTCAAATTTAGTTGTAAAACTTAACGAACTCGGTATTAAAGATATTATCGGAGTGGATGACCTGTCCAAGAAAGACAATCTTGCCAATATCGCCCATTGTGAACTCACAGAACTTCTAGATGTAAAAGATTTTGAAAATGACTATCTGGACCAGAATAAGAACATTGACCAGGTAACCCATATTTTCCATCAAGGCGCTTGCTCTGACACCATGGAGTGGGATGCCGAATACATGATGAAAAACAATTATTCGTTTTCGCAAAAACTGCTGGATTTAGCGGAAAAAAATTCAGTTTCATTTATTTATGCGTCTTCGGCTTCCGTGTACGGGGAAGGCAAAGAATTTGCCGAAGCGAGAGAAAACGAAAACCCCATCAATTTATATGCTTTTTCTAAATACCTATTTGATCAATTAATCAGGCAGAAAATTAACGAATCCAAGATACAGATAGTCGGTTTGAGATACTTTAATGTGTACGGTCCCAATGAAGCGCACAAAGGCCATATGGCGAGCGTCGCCTATCATCTCCATAAACAATTAGAAAAGGGAGATGAAGTTAAGCTTTTTGAAGGCTCTGATGGCTACGAAGCCGGAGAACAAAGACGTGATTTTGTCTATGTAGATGATGTGGTGAAAGTTAATCTCTGGTTCAAGGAAAATCCAGAGGTCTCAGGTATTTTTAACGTTGGGACTGGTAAGAGCCAGACTTTTAATGAAGTCGCCAATTCCGTTATCAATTTCCACGGCAAAGGTTTAATTCAATACATCCCCTTCCCCAAAGAGCTAGTCGGTTCCTATCAAAGTTTTACGGAAGCCGATATAAGTAAGTTAAGAACTGCGGGTTATCACGATGACTTTCTAGATGTTCAAACCGGAGTCCAACTTTATTTAGAGAAACTGAGTAACTGGCCTAAAAATGAAAGTTGATAAAAACGAACCTTACAACAACGAAGTAAGTTTTGAGGCTGCCATGCTAAGCCCAAGATACTTTCTAACTTGGTTGGGAATGGGGCTTCTTTATCTAACCAGTCTTTTACCAATTCAATTGCAATTATTCCTTGGGCAGCTTCTAGGATTGATCCTTTATGCATCAGGCACCCACAGAAAAAAAATTGTCGAAGTAAACCTTAAGCTTTGCTTTCCCAACATAACCGAAGGAACCCGAAAGGAAATGGTTAAGGAAGTATTTAAGGACATGGGTAAAGGGTTACTGGAAACCGGAATAGCCTGGTGGCGATCAGATAAATTCATAGAAAAGTTAATAACCAAAAAATCTAACTTTGAACTCCTCGATGGAGTTAATGAAGGTTGCATTATCTTGCTCAAACACTCCACTCATGCGGAGTTGGATATAAGAATGACTTCAACTGTTTTTGAAGCAGGTGGCATGTATAAAACCCAGACAAATAAGGTGATGAATTACCTGATGATCAAAGCCCGAAATAAATATTTAATGGGCACGGTGACCAATCGTCAAACCAGAAGAGGTATCAGGTTTCTTAATAGTGGCATAAAGTTTATGTATGCAGCGGATCAGGATTATGGGACTAAAGGAGCAGAGTTTGTCCCCTTTTTTGGCGTACCAGCGGCCACAGTAACTCTTCCATCGGATCTATTTAAAAAAGGTACTAAAGTTTTCTTTTTTAATGTTGTGCGAGCAGGTTCTGGTTACGAAATTTCCTTGGAAGACATGGGTGCTAAAGCCAATGAAGAAAATTTCTTAAAGCTAATGAACGAAACTTATGAAGAAGCTATCTTAAAGGAACCCACACAATACTTTTGGATGCACAGAAGATTTAAAAATAGACCGGAAGGCGAAGAAGGCTTTTACCCTTACTGGAAGAAAAGAGAAGAAAGAAGAGAGAAAAAGAGAAATAAAAAAGTTTAAGAGTCCAAATCTTTAATTTTTTTAATTAAATTAGAAGTTGAAACACCTTTGACTAGTTTGATGGTTTTTACCTGCCCTCCTTTGGAAAGGACTTCTTTAGAACCGGCTATATCTTTTACTTTATAGTCTTTGCCCTTAACTAAAACATCGGGTTCTAGCTCTTTGATTAACTTTAAAGGGGTATCCTCAGTAAATGAAGTCACCCAATCAACTGAGTCGAGAGCGGCTATC
>LUMF01000013.1_pt1 | contig 28306 bp, 32 predicted proteins | sample 729701 | NCBI WGS metagenome assembly LUMF01 (sample SAMN03860270, study PRJNA289734) | marine metagenome | biome: seawater column; feature: ocean; material: water; isolation source: Red Sea water column Station 34 - depth 100m | place: Saudi Arabia: Red Sea | collected 2011-10-15 | depth 100 m | reverse complement strand
CAATACAGCTTTTGATGTTGAATTCATTGTAGGAGTAGAACCTTTTGCTGTAGTCCATGCATCCTTTAATCCAGCCATTTTAAGTAAATTTCTAATTTTTGGTCCAGCTACTAATCCTAAACCACGTGGTGCAGGAATAATTTCAACTGTTACACTACCACCTTTACCTTTCACCTTAAATGGTACGGAATGTTTTTGATCACATCTACATTCCCAACTACCACAACCCAATTTTACCGGACTGACATTAAGATAAGCTGAATTGTTTGCTTTTTCAATAGCAATTCTCATCTGCTTAGACTTTCCCATGCCAATTCCCAACCAACCATTTTCATTTCCTGCTGCGACCAAAGCCTTAAAACGAGTTGATTGTCCATTTGGTGTCATTTTTTGTATTATTCCAACATCAATTACTTCAGTTTTTAAATCAGGCAATAATTTTTTTACAATACCAGCTTCTTGAATTCTTAGACCTTTAGACAAAATTTCTTCCATTGAATTTATTTCGCCAGTTAGTACTCTTTTTCCTATACTAGTTTTTGGTATCCAAACTTCTTCTTCTTCTTGACGTCTTCTACGTGGTGGACCAGATGAATTTCTTGATTGAGATGGACCAGATGAAGTTTGTGATTGCGCTTGACTCATTTAGATTTTGCACCAGTATCTATAGTAGATTTAATATTTTTTACATCATTTTTTACTTTTAGATGACTACCATTAATTCTATCATCTGTCGGGAAGGTTTCCTCGTCTGCAGGTATCTCAAGTCCTGCATCAATAACACCCTTTAGTGCAGCAGCCATTCGTTGAGTGTATTGTCGATTACCACTATACATAATTGCTGAGCTCGCACCCTTTTGTAATGCCTTTTTTCCTGCAAAATAACCAGTTAAGTAAGCCGCAGGGATATTTTTCCGTGAACCTTTCCATCCTTTTTCAATTAAAAATCTAGAATGTGCTGATGAAATAACTTTATCACCGGTTAATTCTGGGTGTATAACTTGGACTTGTGTATTTTCACTCGATATTTTTACAGTAATAAAATCTCTATGTCCCATCAACATTCGCTTCCTACGGTTATAGTTGGTTTTCTGTTCCCGTATTCGACGTAATATTCTTGCATATGCCATATCTATACGAAAAAATTTGAAATTGCTTTTATAAACGTTAGATACCAAGCAATGACAATAACAAAGCTTTCTGTGAATGTAACCTATTTTCTGCTTCGTCCCAAACTACTGATTGCGGTCCATCAATAACAGAGCTGGTAACCTCCTGTTCACGTTTTGCAGGTAGGCAATGCATGAAAATTGCATCATTTTTGGCTTTTTCCATCAAGGAATCATTAACCTGGAATGTAGGCAAGAATTTCTCATTTTGTTTTGGATCAGATGTATGGATTGATGTAAAAGTATCAGTCATTACTATGTCAGCATCCTTAACGGCAAATTCTGGATCGTTTGTTAAATCAACAGATGTGTATTCTGATGACTTTTTCACAACATCAGAATTTGGTTCAAAGCCTTTTGGTGTAGCAATTGTAATTTCAGTTTGTGTTTTACTACAACCAAAAATTAACGAGTTGCATACATTGTTTCCATCACCAATCCAGGCTATTTTAAGATCTTTGAATTTTTTCTTATGTTCTTTAATTGTCATGAAATCAGCTAAAGTTTGACATGGGTGATATGAATTAGATAATCCATTAATGACCGGTACTGTAGCGTGTTGTGCAAGATCTTCAATAAAACTATGCTCATACACTCGAGCTACAATCGCATCAACATTGCTGCATTTCATTTAATGATAGATTTACAGTGTGACCACCTAACTGTAGCATACCTGTCTCAAAACTTACCCTAGTTCGTGTTGATGGTTTTTCAAACAGCATGGCTAGAGTCTTATTTTCTAACAATGGTTTTCCTTTTGCCATTTTATTTTCTTCCTTTAGCTTTATTGAATGATCAATCAACTCCGAAAATTCCTTATCGGAAATCTCGTCTACAGTTAGAAGATTTTTTGTTTCAAGTTTCATTTTCTAGATTTTCCAGATAATTCTATTACTTTTTAGGTTTTGTTTCTAAGGCATATTGTTTATTTTGGTCGTCCATCAACAATCCATTGGTTGTGGTTCTGGTTGTGGTTCTGGTTGTGGTTCTGGTTGTGGTTCTGGTTGTGGTTCTGGTTGTGGTTCTGGTTGTGGTTGTGGTTGTGGTTGCTGTTTAATTTCTGAAAGTGATGGCACGTCTATGTCTTTAGATTCAAAAACATTTTCAAGGAATGTTTTCTTATCAAATTTTACAATATCATCATATTCTTGTCCTACTCCAACATAGATAATCGGAGAGGATGTTACTTTAACAATAGATAATGCTGCACCACCTCTAGCATCAGCATCACTTTTTGTTAAAATTGAACAATCAAATTTTACATGATTATGAAATTCACGTGCTTGATTTACAGTATCATTTCCTGCTAAAGAGTCACCAACAAAGATTTTCATGTCAGGCTTTACAACTTTAGTGATTTTTTCAATTTGTTCCATTAAATTAGAGCTAGTTTGCATTCTTCCTGCAGTATCTACCAATACACAATCGACTTTGTGAGATTTTGCATACAAGACAGCGTCTTTTGCGACCGCTGCAGGGTCAGAACCATAATTTTGTGCAATGATTTTGAGATTTAGTCTATTCGTATGTTCACGTAATTGCTCAATTGCACCTGCACGATAAGTATCTGCAGCAGCAATAGCCAAAGAAAATTTTTCATTTTTTAAGAGATTTGCCACTTTTGCAAGGGAAGTTGTCTTACCAGTTCCATTAATTCCAACAAAGACTACGATAAATGGTTCATTTGAGTCCTTTTTCTGATTAATCCTGTCAATTAAATCAACATGACCAGCATTATCAAATGTCTCACTAATGTATTCAATTAAACTTTGTTTGACAAAGTTTTGTATGTTTTTCTTCTCTACTCGGGAGCCAATTATTTTTTCTTTTAGACTATCTTTGATAGAATCAATTACTTCTGTGGCCACATCAGATTCGAGTAAGTTAATTTCTAATTCAAATAATACATCTTCAATGTCTTTTTCATTAAGATCTTTTTCACTAAACCCAGTCGATACATTAGAAAATGCTTTTTTTAGATTATCAAACATATTATTGCGGTTTGTTTTGTGGAGGTTGCATAATTTGTTGCATTTGTTGTTTTCCTTGTTCTATATTTGCTGCAATTTGTTGACGTTGAGAATTAGTTTCTTGCAATGCAACTTCTAATTCTTTAATTTTTGATTCTAAATAATTTAGTGCAGAGTCATGGTCTTTTTCAATTGCAACTCCAGCACCTACATTTACCACAATTTTCTCATCAGGCATGGATTTAGTTTTGATAAAAGTGCCCATTCCGACAGGTACCAGACTTTCTGAATCCGGATTTGCTTTTAATTCTTGAATTGATTTTATTGCAGAGTTTGCATCACGGATGATATTGGCTATTGAATTTTCTTTTTGAGATAATTCTGCAAACATATTTTCAAGCATTTGCATTTGTTGTAGCAATTGTTGTGCTTGTTCTTCACTCATGAATTTGAATTAGACTAACTGTATAAAAATTAGAGTTTTTAGAAATAAAAGAAAAAAGAGAAGAAAATTACTTTGCTTTTGAGAATCGGTCGTTTACCTCATCCCAGTTGATGACATTCCACCAAGCAGCTATGTAATCAGGTCTTTTGTTTTGATACTTGAGATAGTATGCATGTTCCCAAACATCTAATCCTAATAGAGGGACTAAACCTTCAGTTCTTGGACTAGTTTGGTTTGGCATTGCCTTGTATTCGACTTTACCAGAGTTTGGATTGTATACAAGCCAACCCCATCCGCTTCCTTGAATTGGAGCTGTTTTGCTAGAAAATAGTTCTTTAAATTCTGCAAATGATCCAAAGGAATCATTGATGGCATCAGCAATTGCACCAGTTGGTTCACCACCACCATTTTGTTTCATACTGTTCCAAAACAGTTTATGGTTATCATAACCTCCACCATTGAAGTTAATGGCACCCTTAACGTCGTCAGGGACTTGATTGATGTTTGACAAGATTTCTTCAATATCCTTTTCTTGTAATTCAGGACTGAGTTTTTCCAACGCACCGTTCATCATGTCTGTGTATTTTTGATGATGTTTTGTGTGATGGATTTCCATTGTTTGTGCATCAATGTGAGGTTCTAATGCATCATATGCATAAGGCATCTCAGGAAGTGTGTATTTTCCCATAAAGTTTCAGAGTTTAGATGCAATTTATTGTTTTTCTAAAGGAATTATTACTGATTAAAAAAAATAGATACTATGAGAAACTTTTTGCTTTTTTCTTTACTATTGGGAGGGACATTCTCATTTGTTGTTGTAAATTTTGTAGATTTTCAAGATGATTTTCAATTATTACTAGACAATAGTGGTCCATACATTGGAGTAGAATTTCCAAAGCAATTAGGTTTTACAGGTGACGGAATAAAGATAGGAGTTATCGATACAGGCATTAATCTAAATCATCCTGATTTTTTTAATCAAGACGATATACCAAGATTCTCAAAAGGATATGATTTTGTTGAAGGAGATGATATTCCTCAAGATACAAATGGGCACGGAACGCAAGTAGCAGGAATTATTGCTGCAAACGGTCAGCTTAAGGGCATAGCACCTAATGTAGAAATTTTTTCGTACAGAGTATCATCAGATGGCGAATCAGTTCCATCAGATTTGATTATCAAAGCAATTAATCAAGCAGTAGAAGATAAAGTCGATATCATAAACATTAGCCTTGGCGTAAACATGACACATAACAAAATAGATCAGGCAGTCAATAATGCAATTAAACAAGGAGTAGTGGTAGTTGCCGCTGCAGGAAATAGTGGACCGGATGAAAGTACCATTGGAAGTCCAGCAAGAAATCCTAATGCAATAACAGTTGGAGCCACATATAACAATCGAGATTCAAGCATGGTTTCAACACTAGAAGTAGATGGAACGCAATTCCAAGTGTTGCCAATGCTTGGAACAGACACAATATCAGATCCAATTTCTGCAGAAATTGTATTTGCCAAATATAGTAGAGAAAATGATTTTGAGGGAATTGATGTAAAAGGAAAAATTGTTCTTGCAGAACGAGGAGGAGAAAAAGCTGACGAGATTGTATTTTTCTCAGATAAGGAGATTTTTGCAACAAAAAACGGTGCTAAAGGATTAATCGTTTACAACAACCAACCTGGAATATTTTTTGGCGAATTAATTCATGAATATGTTAGTGAGGATTACTATCCTACAATACCTACAGTTTCAATGACAAGAGAAGAAGGCTTAGAATTAAGAAAAATCATAGAAACAGAATCATCAGCTACATTCAATGTGTTTAATCATCCTGACTTTATTGCAACATTTAGTTCAAGAGGACCTGTGTCTCCATTTTACATGAAACCAGATTTGGTTGCACCAGGAGTTTTTGTAAATACAACATCTCTAAAAAATTACTACAACATAACAAGTGGGACAAGTTATGCTGCCCCACATGTTGCAGGCTCAATTGCATTACTTTTAGAAAAGAATCCAGAATTCACACCTCATGAAATAAAGTCAATACTTGTAACAACTTCAGATGTAATTACAGACCAGTACAAAGATGAATTTGGATTTAACGAAGGAGGAGCAGGAAGAATTGATCTAAAAAAGGCCTTTAGTTCAGAATTAATTTTTGAACCATCAAAGTTGATGTTCAATCTATCGGAACAAAAATCCTCCGAAGAATATGAGATTATGATTAGAGGAATAAACGATATTGTAGATATTCAAAAAGTAGAGTTTTCAGAAATTGATAATATTGAATTTGATTATAGGGTTGAGAATTCATCATTATACATTACTTCAAAATTAATTGATAGTAAAACAGGTGAATTTGAGACTAGAGCATTCATTACTCAAAATGACATAATATATCAAATTCCAATCGTGATTAAAGTTAGTGAGGCATCAATAGTAATTTTAGAAAAAGAAAATGAGTTGACATTTCAAGTTAAACGTCCAATTGATTGGGAGTATGCAAAGATTACCGTAACAAATAGTAAAACGTTTGATGAACGAACCATTTCAATAACTCCAAAAAAATTTGACAGTCTAAAATTGTACGATGCAGGGAGATATTGGATTGAAGCAAATGTGAGAAACAGTTCAGGTACATTGGATGTCTTTGAGTTTTATGATATCAAAGAAGATTTGAGTGAACAAAAACCAATTGTAGAGAATTCAGTGTTACCAGAACGTGCATTAATAATTTTAGGAATAATATTTACAATTGTAATAATTGTAGGATTGAAGTTTAGAAGAAAAGATTATTGAATTTGAGGTCCGGCTTCTTTAATTTCAGGCGAGGCATCTTTGAATTTTGTAAAGTTTTCACTAAACATCTGTGCCAATTTTTTTGCTGATAAATCATAGGAGTCTTTGTCAATCCATGTATTTTTTGGGTCTAATACATCAGAAGGTACTCCCGGACATTCGGTAGGAACGTCCAGATTGAATGTATCATCATGTCTGAATTTTATCAAGTCAAATTTACCAGTCAATGCAGCAGTAACCATTGCACGACTATACTTTATGCTAATTCTTTTTCCAACACCATATGGACCACCAGACCAACCAGTGTTGATGAGATAAACGACTGTATTGTGTTCAGAAATTTTCTCTCCTAACATTTTTGCATAGACAGATGCTGGACGAGGCATAAATGGTGAACCAAAGCATGCTGAAAATGTTGCCTTTGGTTCTTTAATTCCACGTTCAGTTCCAGCAAGTTTGCTTGTGTAACCTGACATGAAATGAAACATTGCACTTTCTTTTGTTAATTTTGAAACAGGTGGTAAAACACCTAATGCATCAGCGGTCAAAAATATTATGACTTTAGGATGACCACCAACACTTGGAATGACAGCGCCTGGAATGTAATCAAGAGGATATGCTGCACGTGTATTTTCAGTTAAGCTTCCATCATCAAAGTCAGGCTTTAGAGTATCTTTGTTTACTACAACATTTTCTAAAACTGCGCCAGATTTTATTGCATTCCAAATTTGGGGTTCGGCTTCTTCGTTAAGATTGATACATTTTGCGTAACATCCACCTTCGAAATTAAAAACTCCGTTTTCAGACCAACCATGTTCATCATCACCAATGAGCATGCGTTCAGGGTCTGCAGATAAACTTGTTTTTCCAGTGCCAGATAAGCCAAAGAACAATGCAGTATCACCATCTTTACCAATATTTGCAGAACAGTGCATTGGAAAGACGTCTTTTTTTGGCATGAGATAGTTCATGACACCAAACATTGATTTTTTCATCTCACCTGCATAGTTTGTTCCACCAATGAGAACAATTTTCTTTGAGAGATTAATCAAAATGAAGACATTAGTTCTGGTTCCGTCAATTTCGGGAATTGTTTCAAAGTCATTTAGACATACGATGGTAAAGTCAGGCTCGTGTGATTCTAATTCTTCGCTTGAAGGTCGAACAAACAATTGTCTACAAAAGAGATTTTGCCATGCGTGATCATTAATTACACGAATTGCTAATCGATTTTGAGTATCAGCGCCTACAAATCCATCAAAAACATACAAGTCTTTTCCTTCTGCATGTTTTTTCATTTTTTCAAATATTGAATTGAATTTTTCAGTTGGGAATTGTCTGTTGACATCACCCCAATCAATGGTTTCGTGGGTTTCATCATCATAAATGATGTATCTATCTTGAGGAGAACGGCCGGTGTATTTTCCAGTTTTTACAGAAAGGGAGCCAGTTGAGGTAAGCATTCCTTCATTTGTATTAACTGATTGCTCTACCAGTTTTTCAACAGAGAGGTTTCGGTAAATGGATTTTGGAGTTATTCCAAATTCCACTAATTGGTCATGTACTTTGGAACTTGTGTTAGACATGTTAGAAAATCCCCTCAAAGTTAGTTTTTAGTGTCATATCTACGGATCCTTGGGAAAAATCGAATGTTATTATCTCTTTCTCAGATCCAAATTTGTCAGAGTTAGATACGTATTTATGTTAAATTTCAAGGTTTAACTCTATGCCAATAAACAAAGAAAAGCTTCAGGCAAGAGAAGAAGCTAGAGTTAGTAGACCAGAATTTATTCGTCCAGAAAGCTGGAGGTATAAAAGATTAGAAACTAACTGGAGAAAACCAAAAGGAATTGATAATCATCAAAGAAAACAAAAAAGTCGTGGTCGTCCAGGATTGGTAAAGGTAGGATACGGCACACCAAAAATTGCATATGGATTGCACCCATCAGGTTATACAGATAATTTAGTATACAACGCAAGTGATTTAGAAAATCTTAATCCAAAAGAAGATGGAATCAGATTTGGTCACAGCGTCGGTGCAAAAAAGAGAAGAGAGATTATGAAAATTGCAATAGAAAAGAAATTCAAAGTCTTCAATGCGAGAGTGAGTCAAAATGCCAGTTAATCTAAAATCAAAAAAGAGACTAGTCTCAAGAATTGTAGGTGTTGGAGTAAATCGTGTTAGATTTAACGAAGAGCACTTGGATGACATTGCAGATGCAATTACTAGAGATGACATCAGAAGCTTGATGACAGCAAATACAATTACAATCAAATCATTTACAGGTACATCTCACGGAAGAGCACAAGCTAAGAGAATACAAAAAGGAAAAAGAGGAACAAAACAAGGTTCTAAAAAAGGCCGAAAAGGTGCACGTGTAGGTAAGAAAACCGTTTATGTAAACAAAGTACGTGCCTTGAGATATTTACTCAAAGTTTCAAAGGACAGAAAAGAAATCACAAACGAGTCATTCAAGAAAATTTACAAAAAGATTGGCGGTAACACAATTAGAAACAAAGCACATCTAAGAACTGTCATTGCTGAAGAAATTACTACACAAAAGTCTTAGAAACGAAATAGATTTTTTTTAAAATCTAAAATTTTGTCATCATTAATTTCCAATCCTTCTTTTGATAACATGTGTTTTTTTCTTTCTGTCCCATATGCATACCCGCCAACAGTTCCATTAGACTTGACAACTCTATGACATGGGACAATTACGGGAAAAGGATTGTTCTTCATAATTTGACCAACCACTCTTTGGCCATTTTTTAGATTAATTGCTTTTGCAAGATCTCCATATGTGGTTACATAACCAGAAGGCACCTCCAACAATTTTCTATAAATTTTTTCTTCTATTTTCAAAGTTTTACAACCTCTAGTTCTGTAGTAGAAAGAAGATCAAGTAAAGGTTGTTTATACTTTCCAAGACTTTTCCAATCTAGTAATGCAGCTTTTGCGCCACGATTTTGTGTAATGATGTGTTCAAACAATTGAGGATTAAGAAATTCTAATGCATGTTTTGGCATTACTGTTCCTAAACCATATTTTCCAAATAGTAGTTCTTTTGTGAATTTTTCAGAATAATGAGTTCCACCAAAGCAAATTGCGAAAGGAAATGAGGCAGGCTCTTGTTCATAGGTATCTACTACTAATTTTGCCACAGACGAACACAAAGACTCATCATTCCACTGAGATTCGGTTGTTCCAATCTCTACAAATATTGAGGGTTTTTTGAGATGTGTAGGTCCATGATGAGTAGCCTCTATAGTAATTTCAAAATCTGAAAACGAATCATGAACATTCCAAAGATTTTGCATGTATCGTTTTTGGAAATTTGTATATGGAATTGCAATCTCTTTGTTATTTCCTCCAAATTTCGCCTCATCAAAGTTTCCCGTACTATGGCACGTTAATGCAAGGGTTCCTGATTCAGCAGCATGTTTTGATAAGAATACAAATCCATCATAATCATATTTTTCATCTAACCAATCTGCAGAGATTGCAGGAGTGTCAATTTCTATCAGATCAAAATTTTTTCCACGAAAGACATCACCATCTTTAGTCATATCCTGTGAGATGAATTTGGCCATATTATGACCAGCAGGGTCATTTTTGAATGCCACCAGTAAATCCATGAATAAAAGATATATTGACACATTATTATTTTTCATTATAATTTGAACCCAAGACTTATGCTCAAGAATATAGTTAACACTATAAAATTAACAAAGAAATCCGATAAGGAGGTCTACAAACAGCACATGCGACTCGTTTTGTTTGGATTTGCTACAGTAGGACTGCTAGGATTCGGTATTCAATTCATCTTTTCAAACATTGCACCAAACATGGTTTTCAAATAGAGATAGAAAATGTCAGAAACAACCAATTCCCACTTATTTGCACTTAGAACCACCGGAGGTCAAGAAAAGGTCGTTTTGAGACAATTAGAAGCAAAAATGAGAAGCGGTGAACTAGATGTTCAATCAGTCCTAATTGTTGAGAACTTGAAAGGATATGTCGTTATTGAAGCAAACGATCCACAAGTCATGTTTATGGCAACTCAAGGATTGAGACATGTAAAAGGACAATTAAGAGGAGAGTTAGAATTTAGCGAAATTGAAAGTTATCTTGTAAAGAAATCCACAGTTTCAGAATTAGCAGTTGATGGAACAGTAGAAGTAATTGGCGGACCATTCAAAGGAATGAAAGCAAGGAATAAATCATTAAAAAAGAGACGAATTTCAAATGGGCGATAAACAATCAATTTCAGCACAAGTAACAGGAGGAGAAGCTTCTGCAGGTCCTCCACTTGGTCCAGCACTTGGTCCACTTGGAGTAAACATCATGGAAGTTATCAACAAGATTAATGAAAAAACTGGTGACTTTAAGGGAATGAAAGTTCCAGTCACAGTTAGTGTTGACACAGATACAAAAGAATGGGACATTGATGTAGGAATTCCATCAGCATCTGCACTAATTCTCAAAGAGGCAAACATCCAAAAAGGTTCTGGCACTTCGGGCACAGAATGGGTTGCTGACATCGGAATGGAAGCAGTAGTCAAAGTTGCAAATGTTAAACTCGAAACATCATATGCATCCGAGCTTAAATCAGTCGCAAAACAGATTATCGGAACATGCCAATGTCTAGGCATCAAAGTAGAAGGCAAAACACCAAAAGAGATTACTGTCGAGGTTAATGACGGTAAATGGGACGAAAAATTACAAACTAGTTAGAAAGATACATCGGAGACTTTTCAGTTCTTTCCAATTCAACAAAGGTTTCAGTGTTCTGAATTCCATCAATTTTCCCAATTTTATCTACCACAATATTGTGTAATTGTTCCAAGTCTTCAGCCAATGCACCAACCATCAAATCAAATCTACCAGTTACCTCAATGATTCGGTCAATTTCTGGTATTTCCAATAGGCTTTCATGAATATCTGTCTTAAATTTTGGGTCTCGGTTTATTCCAACATACGCTTTTACACCAAATCCTAATTGAGATTCATCAATATCTATGGTGAATTTCTTTATCATTTTCTTTTTTTGCAGACGTTTGATTCTGCTGTACAAAACAGATGCATTGATGTTGAGTTTTTTTGCCAAAAGTGGAATAGAGATACTTCCATCTTGTTTTAATTCAGATAATAGTTTAAGATCAAGGTCGTCTGCTTTAGCCATTTTCTTAAATTAAGTAAATTTTAGTAGTAAATGTAAGTTTTGCCAGAAACATCTAGAATTTTGCTAAAATTTGGATAAAGATGTGTCAATATTGAAAAAATAATGGTCCCGGAAATTATTTACTCTAAACGATAATAAGTGAGGAATTAAGGTTTTTGACATGGTTAACGAGTCTGAAATCGTCACATTAATCCAAGAAGCAAAGAAAGGAGAAAAAGAAAGAAAGTTCAAAGAATCACTTGAGCTTTACATCACCCTAAAAGATATTGACGTCAAAAAGGGATTTGCACTAAATGAGGTTATTCAACTACCAAACCAAATGTCAAAACCAGCAGCAGTTTGTGTCATGGCTTCAGGAGATATGGGACTAAAAGCAAAAGAAGCAAAAGCAGACGAAGTTTTAGATAATGAGAATGTAAACAAATTAGCAGAAGATAAGAGAGCATCACGAAAATTAATCAACAAGTACGACTTTTTCCTAGCAGATACAAAACTAATGCCAGTAGTAGGTAAATCATTAGGACAACTTTTAGGACCTAGAGGAAAAATGCCAACGCCAGTACCATTTAACGCACCAATAGAATCATTCCTAAGTAGATTTAAAACATCAATTAGAGTTAGAGTAAAAAATTCACTTTCAATTTCATGTAAAATTGGAGATTCAGAAATGGACGAACATCAAGTTGCTGCAAATGCAATAGCAGTAATTAACAACTTGAAAGGAAAATTGCCAAACGGTGACAAGAACATTAGAAAGTATATGATTAAGACAACAATGGGAAAAGCAGTAAAACTAGATCATAAGGTGAAATAAAATGCATGAGAATAGAACAACATATCCAAAAAAGAAAACACAGATGTATCAACAGCTACAAGAGCTTCCAAAAAAATACAATGTCATAGCTCTTGTAAGAATGGAAAAAGTTAGAGCATCACAATTACTTCCACTAAGAAAGAAACTTCAGGGTGAAGTTGAAATATTTAGTGTTAAAGATAAAGTTGCAAGATTAGCTTTAGAAAAAGCTGGAGTAACAGGAGTAGACAAATTTATTGACAAACTAGAGGGACAGTGTCTTTTCATGTTTACAAACATGTCACCATTCAAACTCAACGTTTTGTTAGGAAAGAACAAAGTTATGCTATTTGCAAGAGGTGGAGATAATGCAAGTATGGATGTTGTCATTCCGCCAAAGAATACTGGAATTGCACCAGGACCAATGTTAACTGACTTTAAAGAAAATAATATTCCAACAAAGATTGACCAAGGTACAATCTGGATTATGAAAGAGACAGTACCTGTCAAGAAAGGAGAACCAATATCTGAAAAACTCGCAGGATTGTTGACTAAACTAGACATTAAAGCAATCGAGGCAGGAATTGTTCTCAATTCAGCACTAGAAGAAGGATTAGTCTATCAACAAGAAGAGATGATTATCGATGTTGAGAAATTCAGAAATGATTTGGCACAAGCCCACCAACAAGCAGTTTCACTTTCAATCGAAGCAGCATACATTACTGCAGACAACATCGAACAAATCTTAGCAAAGGCAGCACAATCAGCCCGTTCTGTTTCAACTGAAGCAGGATATATGACTGAAGACACCAAAGAACAAATCTTACAAAAGGCACATGGACAAGCACAAGGCGTGGCCTCTAAAGCAAAAGACTACACACCTGCATAATTAACTACTTTTTACCTTAGGCAAGTTCCAATTATACTTCATTGCAACCATTCTTAGTCCAGTAGCCAGTAATAGTCCAGATATTGTTCCTGCATACACATCATTTGTGAGCAATATCACAATGTAAAATACAGCTGCACCTAGAAAACTGGCTGATGCATACAGTTCTTTGACAAATACAATAGGGGTTTGGCTAACAAACACGTCACGTAATATTCCACCGCCGATAGCAGTAAGCATTCCAGAAAGTACAATCACAAGGAAGTTCATTCCAAACATGTTATAGGCAAAAGTTGCACCAATTACAGTAAAAACTCCTAATCCAATAGCATCAAATTTCAAAAATACGTTCCAGTGCTTTTTCATTTTAGAGTGCAAAAGGAAGATTACAATTCCAGATACAACAGTAATTATGACATATGAAGGATCAATGAGAGAATTTGGCAAGTCCTTACCAAGAATGACATCACGTATTGTACCGCCAGCAACGCCTGTAATTGTAGCAAGAATGATTATTCCTACAATGTCGGCTTTGTGTTCAATGGCCTTGAATGCACCAGTTACAGCAAAAGCCATTGTTCCAAATAGATCTAAAATGTAAATGAAAAACTCAATTGACAAAGATGAATCTGCCAAACCAATTACAATAGAATCTAGTCACTAATAACGTTGAAAAGGTTTTGAGGATAGTTTAGCCGAATAGAGAGGATAAGCCTTCCATTGCTGCTTCTTCTTGTTTCTCGCTTGGTGGTTCTGCTTTCTTTTCTTTCTTGTCGTCTCCACCTTCTGCTGGAGCGTCTGCTGCTGGTGCTGCTGCTGCGGCAACTGCTACAGGTGCTGCTTTGATTGCCTCTTCGATGTTAACATCGGCCAATGATGCTACAAGTGCTTTAACTTGGGCTTCGTTGACTTCGGCGCCGGTTGCTTTAACTACGCTAGTAACGTTTGCTTCGTTAACTTCTTTTTCGAGTTTGTGCAACATCAATGCAGCGTAAACATATTCCATGTACAAAAAAGCCGTCAGGCATAATAAAAAGCTATCAGAATTTACCCTTAGATCAGAATTTTTAGGCTTCTGCAAACAGAATAGAGGTTTTTCTTCAGGTCTTTATCATAGAGATTCTCCATCTTTTGTTTTAGGATTCTCTTGGCATGATCTTGTTCTGTACCAGGTGGCAAAGAAAGTACATTATTGATTAGTTCAGATAGAGATTCTCGAATCCAGCCATCAAAGACGGTGAAAATCTTTTTTGAGATAAATTCTACTTTTTCAGCTTCAATATCAATAACATCGGTGAAGTTTTCATACTCGATTCTATAGATTAAAGCAAAAATACAGTTCTCAGAGGAAGGATCTGTTAGAATTTCTTTTGAACGTGGACCGGCTTTTCCTTGTGAGACTTTATTTTTTAGACCAACAGGATTTACGATAAAACCATTCAGACCGATTTTATTTCCATCAACACCTGTAACTGTTCCAAATATTATATTATGAAAATCTCCTTCTTCATCTTTTCGAGAAGTAAATACAAAATCTCCTTCTTTAACTTCTCCTTTTTTTCTTCCGAACATGAATTGCTTCACATTTTTCTATATTTAACGGTTGAATCGACAGTCCTTAATATCGGCACTAGGTCAAAAATTTAGTGAATAAAAAAGAGATTCTCGACAAGTTTTCAGCAGATCCACAAAGATACTACAACGTTAATCTTTTCGAAGATCAAGGATTTGAACGAAAATCATGCAAGACTTGTAACAGATATTTCTGGACTTTGGATGCAAATAGAGACAAATGTCCAGATCATTCTGATGATACATACTCATTCATTGGGGAACCACCAACATCAAAGAGATTCGATTATACGCAATCATGGAAAGAAGTAGAATCATTTTTCGTGAAAAACAATCATACTTCAATTAACAGATATCCAGTTGTATGCAGATGGAGAGATGACCTTTACTTTACAATTGCATCAATTGTTGATTTCCAAAGAGTCATGGGAAGTAAAGTGACATTTGAGTTTCCTGCAAACCCACTTGTTGTACCACAGACGTGTCTAAGGTTCAAAGATTTAGAAAATGTTGGTGTTACTGGAAGACATTTCTCATCTTTTTGCATGATAGGACAACACAGCATACCAAATGAAAGTGGATATTGGAAAGATGAGTGTGTTAATTTAGATTTTAATTTGTTAACACAGCAATTTGGAATTGATAAAAAAGAAATTACATTTGTTGAAGATGTTTGGGAAGGCGGAGGTTCTTTTGGTTCGTCATTAGAATATTTTGTTAGAGGTTTAGAGTTAGGTAACGCAGTTTTTACAGAATTTCAAGGTGACCTTTCAGATTACAAAACACTTGATCAAAGAATTATTGACATGGGTGCAGGTCTTGAGAGATTTGCTTGGATTACAATGGGAACACCAACTGCATACGATTGTTGCTTTGGTCCGATTACTGAAAAATTAATTCAGGATGCAGGGATAGATGCAAATTCTTCAGTACTTGTTCCATATTTCACCGAAATTGCAAAGAATTTGGAATTGTATGATGATTTATCCCAAGTGAGAAAAAATGCCATAAAATCTACGGGATTATCAGATGAACAGATTAACCGCATTATAACACCACTAGAAGGAATTTATCTAATAATTGACCATATCAGAACACTAATCTTTGCAATTTCAGATGGTGCACTTCCTAGCAATGTCGGAGGAGGATACAACCTTCGAATAATGCTACGAAGAATTGTTTCAACTATGGACAGATTAAAGCTAAAATTTGATTTGGATGAAATAATCGACATACAGATTGATTATTTGAAAAATACATACCCAGAATTAGAAGATACACGAGACGATGTAAAAGAGATTATTTCAATTGAGGCAGGAAGATACGATAGTTCAAAACAAAGAATGCAGAAAATTGTTAGTAAATTAGACAAAGAACCAAGCGTAACAGATTTGATAAGACTTTACGAATCTGACGGGGTAACTCCAGAATATCTAAAGGAAATGAAAGTAATTTCAGAAATTCCATCGACATTTTACGCAAAGCTTTCTGATTTGCACCAGTCAAAGAAACAAAAAGAGCAGTTAACCTTGCCACTAGAAGGAATTCCAGATACAGAACTTTTGTTTTATGGTGACGACCCAAGAGAGTTTAGTGCAAAAGTTTTGAAGGTGTTTGATAATTTTGTAGTTCTAGATAAAACTGGATTTTATGCAAGAGGTGGAGGTCAAGAACCAGATCATGGAAAGATTGCAGAATGTGACATAGTGGACATTACAAAACACGGTAACATAGTAGTTCATGAAATTAAAGGAGAAATTCCAAAAGAAGGCGAAACAGTTTCGTGTGTAGTTGATTCAACAAGAAGAGATGGCATAACAAAAAATCATACAAGCACTCACATCATAAATACATCAGCAAGAAGTGTGTTAGGTTCATGGGTATGGCAACATTCAGCATTCAAAGAAGCCGACCATGCAAGATTAGACATTACACATCATTCTGCATTAACAGATGAAGATGTTTTAAAAATTGAACAGGCAGCAAACGGAATTATTGAAAGTGCAATACCTGTCAAGATAGAAAATTTTGACCGCGGTACAGCAGAACAAAAGTACGGATTTAGAATTTATCAGGGAGGAGTTGTGCCTGTAAAATCAGTTAGAATTGTATCAATTGGAGATTTAGACATAGAAGCATGTGGAGGAACACATGTAGCAAACACATCAGATGTTGAACAAATCAAAATTACAAGAACAAAAAGAATTCAGGACGGAGTCGTAAGGATTGAATTTGTTTCTGGAGATGGGGCAAAGGAGTTTGTAAAAAAGAAGCAAGTAGATTCAGAAAATAAAGAAAAAGAAGAGAAACTAAGAGAACAAGAAAAAGAGCGTAGATTAGAACAAAGACAACTTGCCAAAGAAAGAATTCCTGTAATAGCAAAATCCCTGTTAGAATGTAAACAAGGTTCAGTAACGGTAGATGACATCACAATGGAATTAGCAGAATCTGGAAAAGCAAACTTTTGTTATTCAACAAGTGACAACTATGATGATGTGTTCCACATAGGATTAGGTGAAACACTTTGTAAGACTGATCCAAAATTGGTATATTGCGGATTGTTTGAGCAAGGAGAAAAAGTTCGAGTTATTGTTTATGCAGGCGAAGACATCTCAAAAGAGAAAAGTGCAGGAGAAATTGTCAAGAGTATTTCTCAGATTTTAGGAGGAGCAGGTGGAGGAAGTCCAAAATTTGCCCAAGGAGGAGGAACCGACAAGTCAAAAAAAGAAGATGCAATTAAAAATGCGAAGTCCATGATTATCCAATAGGTAAACAAGATGGAGATTAACTGGAATCAAATTGATGAGAAATGGAGAAGCAAGTGGCAAGAAGCTAAAGATTTTGAAACAAATCCAAATGATAAACCAAAAAAATTCATTACAGTAGCATATCCATATCCAAACTCACCTCAACACATAGGACATGGTAGAACATACACGTTAGCAGATGTTCATGCAAGATTTTACAGAATGAAGGGATACAACGTATTATTTCCAATGGGATTCCATTATACTGGAACTCCTGTTCTTGGAATGGCAAAAAGAATTGAAGCAGGTGAAAAAGAAATTCTTGATGGATTACGAAACATATACCATGTTCCAGAAGATGCAATCAAGACATTTGTTGAACCAATAAAAATTGCAGACTATTTCCACGAAGAAATAAAATCTGGAATGATTGAGATGGGCTACTCTATTGACTGGAGACGAGAATTTACAACAATAGTTCCAGGTTATCAGAAATTTATCGAATGGCAGATTACTACATTACGTGACAACGACAGGATTATTCAGGGTTCACATCCAGTAGGATGGTGCCCAGTTGATCAAAATCCAGTATCACAACATGATACAATGGGAGATGTCGAACCAAAGATTAATGATGAAAACTATCTTGTAAAATTCAGACTAGATGAATACGTATTTCCAATTACAACATTAAGACCTGAAACGCTTTTTGGTATTACAAATCTTTGGGTGAATCCAAACGTCATATACAAAAAGATCAAAGTTGACGATGAGAAATGGATTGTTTCAAAAGAATGTGTTGAAAAATTAGAATTCTTTGGAAAAGAAATTACAAATGAAGGAGACATCAAAGGAACAGAAATTATTGGTAAAACAGCTAAGGCACCACACACAGAACAAGAGATTCCAATTTTCGAAGCAGATTTTGTTGAACCTGGAATGGGTACAGGTCTGGTAATGTCAGTTCCAGCACATGCACCTAAAGACTATCAAGCATTGATGGATTTAAAATCAAAAAATCACGAATTAGCATTAAAAATTGAACCAATACCAATCATAGTAACAGAAGGGTATGGAGAGATTCCAGCAAAAGATGTTTGTGAAAGATTAGGAGTTACAGACCAAAGTGATTCAAAGTTAGAAGAAGCTACAGAAGAATTATACCTCAAGGAGTTTGTCGGTGGAAAATTAAATGAGAGGTGTGGAGATTTTGTCAATGAAAAAGTAGAGTTTGGACGAAACAAGGTTAGAGATTGGCTAAAAGATAAAAATCAGTTAGAGTCATTCCCAACTTTACAAAATTCACCAATTAGATGCCGCTGTGGTGCCGAGTGTGTCGTTAAAGTCTTGAACAATCAATGGTTCTTGAATTATGGAGATGAGAAATGGAAAGAAGTAGCAAGAGATTGCCTTGACAGCATGAACATTCTTCCAAATAAGATAAAGACAGAATTTCATGACGTAATTAATTGGCTACATGAAAGAGCATGTGCACGACAACAGGGTCTTGGTACAAAACTACCATGGGATAAAGACTGGATTGTAGAATCATTGTCTGATAGTGTCATTTACATGGCATACTATACCATATCACGATTTGTAAATGATGGAACAGTAAAGCCAGAGAACCTTACAAAAGAGTTCTTTGATTATGTTTTCTTAGATAAAGGAGATTTAACAACAGTTGCAAGTTCATCAAATCTTGCCGAAGAGGTAATCAGTACGGTGAAAAGAGAGTTCCAATACTTCTATCCAGTAGACGCAAGACATTCTGGACGAGATTTAGTACAAAATCACTTGTCATTTTTTGTTTTGAATCATGCTGCAATATTTGAAAAAGAATTGTGGCCAAAAGAGATTGTTGTTAATGGCAGTGTCATGATGGATGGCGCCAAAATGTCAAAAAGTATGGGCAATATCATACCACTTCGTACCGCAATCCGTGACCACGGTGCAGATCCAATTAGATTAGCAATTATCTCATCAGCAGAACTGTTACAAGATGCAGACTTTAACATGGAATCAGTTTCAGGTATTCAAAACAAGTTACAATCACTATTAGAGGAGTGTGAGTCGCTCAAAAAAGACGAGATTGGAGAGTTACAAGCTGAAGACAGATGGATTTTATCTAAAACTCAAAGTAAAATTGCAGAAGTAACAGAAGCTGTGGAAAAAATGAGATTGCGAGAGGCATTACATGAAATTCTGTTTACGTTTGAAAGTGATCTTAGTTGGTATCAAAAAAGAGTTCAAGCAAAACAAAGAAACGATGTTTCGGGAATTTTACATCAGATAAATTCTACTAGAGTTGCAATGCTTTCTCCATTTGCACCTCATGTTGCCGAAGAAATGTGGGAAAAATTAGGAAATGTAGAATTAGTATCAAAATCACAATGGCCAGAATATTCTTCAGATAAAGTTGATGCAACAATAATTCAAGCAGAAGAATTGTTAAAATCAACCATCGAAGACATTGCAAACATTCTCAAGGTAACAAAAATTACCCCACAAAAAATTGTCATCTATGTTAATTCAGATAATATGAAATCAAAAATTTATCGTAAAATTTTGAGTGTGATGGTTGGAGGTCAAAACAACATGGGAGTAGTTATGAAGGAGTTACTTGCAGATCCTGAGACTATTGATGCCAAGAAAATGCCAGATTATGTTCAAAAAGTGATTAAAGACTTGCATTCAGAGTCTGAGTCAATTAAGAAAATGAAACTTGAATCAGATTCATTTAATGAAAAAGAGTTCCTAACAGAAGAACTATCCAGTATGGGACAAAAAGAGTTTGGAGTTGAAGTTCAGGTTTATTCTGAATCAGATACGGATGTTTACGATCCTAAAGGAAAAGCAAGACATGCAAGACCATACAAACCAGCAATTTTGATTGAGTAAAACTGGAATTGTATTTATTAGGTTAATGACTAGTTAGATCAAATGAAGATTGCTGTCATGGGTATGGGAGTTGCTGGAAGTTATCTTATGGCAAGACTCAAAGATTCAGAGCACGAGGTTGTCGGTTATGAAAGAATGATTGAAGAAAAACATGATTCTATTTGTGCATGGGGAACAATAAAAGAGGAATTAACAAACTTTTGTAAAAAAACAGGCAGAGATTTTAATAATTTTCTAATTCATGACGGAAAAAACATGCATGTAAAAATGAATAATGATGTCAAGTTTGATATTGGTTTGAAAGGACTTTGTACATATAACAAACTTGGACTGATTAAAGATTTCATTAAAGATTCTAAGATAATTTATGGAGAAGCACCATCATTAGAAGAACTTGAAAAAGAATATGACATGATTGTAGATTGTACAGGATTTCATAGAGTATACTTGCCAAAAATGGAGCAAGATTTCTTCTTGCCAACATACGAGTATAAAGTAGAATATGAAAACGGAGTCCCTTATGATGATTTTTACATCGAACCATTCCCAGGAATGTCAGGATATTTTTGGTATTTCCCACTTGGTGACAACTTTGCACATATCGGTGCAGGCGATTATAACAAAAATCATGTTAAAGCAACAGATGAATTTCTAAAAAAACATGGAGGAAAAATTGTTGCTACAAAAGGACGTCCAATTAGATTAGCAACCCCAGATAGATGCAAGCCATATTATTCTGGCAAAGTTGTTGGAGTAGGAGAATCAATTGGAACAGTTTATGCACTGTTAGGGGAAGGAATAATTCCATCAATGCAGTGTGTTGACATTTTCATTGAAAATATGCATGATTTCAAAGCATATGAAAAAGCAGTTGAAGAACACTACAAAGTTTATGCAAAAGTATTCAATTTTGTCAGAGCAAAAATTCATCATGATTTTAATTTCTTGAAAGCATTGCCTGACTTTATTGCAATCTTCAGATATATGAAAAAGCATGAAGACAGATTTGGAATGCATATCAAAATTGGCGATTTGCTAAAAGTTGCTAAAGCCTAAGACATACTAAGAGATCCAAAACCATCTTTCAAAGTTCTACTTGATTTCATGTTATAGTCATAGATGGTAGTAGAATAATCATCAAACACTTCTTTCATAGAATCAAGCGATTCAGAGAGATAAAATCCAGGACAGTCACCTGTAAATTGGAATGTTGCATGTACGCGTGCGCGACCTTTTTCGTTTTGCGCCCATGTTGAAAACGGATACAGATAGCAAACACCAGGACGGGTAGGATGTATTCCACATGCACCTTCATCATCAAGAAATCTACAAGAGATGTGAGTACCATCTTCAGCTTCAGTTTCATCAGTTTTTCGTTTCAAGTGAATGTTTGTCATGACAGATAGTCCGCCAGAAGGAGTTGGCTCATCATGAGTTGCAATTATTGTTTCATTTTTTACAAACTCAGATACCTTTTGATATTTTAGGCCTTGACCAATTTGGATTAAATCATTTGATGTTAGAGGCAAGCGACCTTGTCTTTCACAGCAATTATGACAGTCAGGCCAGTAACATTTCCATAAGATGTACTTCTTTTCTTTTGGAAGATATGGAATGTGAAATATTACATCTTTTACTTTTAGTGTGAAATCTGTCACGTCGGTGTACTTTCCAAGAACAAAGTCATGCAAGATTGGATCAAAATCCCAATCTTTTTCCATCAAGTCTAAAGATTCTTGGATTTCTTTTTGAGACATTATTTCTTATATCCATAAAGTTTGATATTATAATGTTGAGCGAGAAAGGCAAATACGCATCAGCCACACAAAACCGCAGATTTGTGTGGAAGGAGGTTGTTTGGCCATTAATTCTTGAGGTAAACGATGCCGAGTTTTCACTTGATCAGTATCAAAAAAAGCGTGATGAGATTTCTACAAAATACGGAATGTCAGTTAATGCATTATCAAGGGGACTGTCATCATTAATTCAAAGGGGTTTGCTTTACAAAGAAAAGCAATCTTACTTTATCCATTTTAGATTGATTCCATATATGCGACTAAAAGCAGATTGCGATTATGCAACGGCATTGCATGAAATTAAGATTAGATAGTTTTTACAATAATGAATATATTCAAACATTTTGTTATTTTCCATATAGCCCGGTAGTGTAGCGGCAAGCATAGGGGCCCCTGGAGCCTTTGACCTCGGTTCGAGTCCGGGCCGGGCTACTGTATCTATTTTGTATAATAACAAATATTGCGTTAGAATTTGTTGTATTCTAGTTAATTATCTAGAAGCCTGTGCGACACGCTCTAATTCGTTCTTCTTTTTTACAGAAGGAGCAGCAGGGTCGTTGTTTGCAGCCAATATTAGATGCTCTGCGATGTATTCTTCTATTGGTTTTGGATTTGAGAATGTTGCTTCTTTAATTGCATCTGCAATAAATCGTAGTGCCAAATCAACACGTCTGATTGGGGCAACATCTACTGATACGTGATATACAGTTCCACCGTATACAATTCTTGTTGTATCCTCGTTTGGTGCAGAGTTTTCAACTGCACGCACAAGAACCTCAACTGGATTTTGACCAGTTTTTAGATGAATAATATCAAATGCAACTTCAATAATCTTTAGAGAATGTTGTTTTTTGCCACCTTGTCTTCCGGTGTTTTTTGCATATTTTTTACCAAAATGCATTAGTTTGTTTGCTAGACGTTCTACAATGTGAACATCACCTTTGTTGAATCTCTTTAGTGCTGAACGACCAAAGTCAATTGGATATACGACTGGTTTTAGTGAGATTGATGAAAGAGTTTTGTCTCCAGATACACGTTGTTGTAAACCCAAATCTTTGATTTCAATTTGAGAAGTATCCCATTTTCTAAACAAGAGTGGTTTTGTTTCAGCCATGTCTATCTCCTTGGTTTCTCCTTCTTTCCTAGGACTAGTTCACGTAATGATGTATTGTTAACTTTGAAAATTTTGAATCTTACACCAGGAATATCTCCCATTGCACCACCTTGTGTTGCGCCCATTCCTTCAACGTGTACTTCGTCGTGTTCGTCAATGTAGTTCATTGCACCGTCACGTGGAAGAAATGCAGTAATTGATTTTCCATTTTTAATTAATTGTACTCTGACACATTTTCTTACAGCAGAGTTTGGCTGTTTTGCTTCAACACCTACCTTTTCTAAAACAATTCCTTTTGCTTGTGGAGCACCTGCAAATGGGTTTGATTTTTTATCTAATCCTAATTCTCGTCTCTTGTAAGTTGAGATAGCCCAACGCTGTTGCTTCTTCTTGTTACGAAGATCTCGTCCTGCAAATAGTCCTAGAGGTGATTTTGCCATTATTACCACTCGAAAGCTTGTTCCTTGCTATTAATCATTACATATGTTATGTTGAAATATCTGCGTGCAAGGATTCTTGCCTTCTCTGCGTTGCGACCTTCTCGTCCCACGACAACGCCTTTCTTTGCACCGTCAACTTCTACATTGGCTTGGAATGAACCATCCAATCTTTCAGATATTTTAATGTCAGTAATGTATTTTTCATTTAGTATATTTTTCAAAAGTTTGATTGGGTCTTCATTATATTCTACCAGTTCAACATTTCTTTCAATCTTGTTTTGGAGTGCTTTGATATGAGAACCACCTTTTCCAATTGCTAGACCCATCTTACCCTCATTTACGACAAAGATGATTCTATCACGTTTTTCATCTTCAATGCAATCTCTTGCTGTTGCTTTTGTAATATTTTGGAATAATGACATCAATTTCATTTGATCAGTTGTTAGTTTGATTTCTTGTGTCATAGTCATCTTAATTACTCAAAAAATTTCTCAGTCTCATTTAAACCTTGATTGGTTTTTGTTTTAGGATAAGTTTTTAACAACATCATTTGGATTCTGTTTCTTTTTGTAGTGTTTTGATATCAGCATCAGCGATGTTGGTTAGTGAAATTGCAGAAACTCTAAATTGTAATCCGCAGAGTTTTCCGAGGTTAACAGATGTGTCATCGAAGGCAATTGTTGAAATGTTTGATTTTTTTGCGTCATCTTCTATTTTCTCACTGACATGACGTGGTACAGATTTTGAAAGAAGTACAAGTTTAGATTTTGAAATGTTTCCTAGAACTTGTTTTGTACCAATAATGTATGCATCTTCTTTGATTGCATCTTTGAGTGTCTTTTCTAGTTGTTTTTTTATCATGTTGCTTGTAAGAGCAACTCCATTTTAGTGACTTATAAATTATTGAAGCTAGTATCCACGACTGTTACGATCTGGTTTATCGATATTTGGATTTCTAAATCCGTGTTTTTCCATCATATGATTCAAGAATCGTATGTCGCTGTCAAGTTAATTGAATTAAAAAGATGCCAGCACTGTTGCTTCCCAACGGCTCTCGCATGTCAGTAACACAGCAGCGACATTTGGTTTGACTTCCAAGTTCGGAATGGGATTGGGTCGCACCCAAACGCTATGGCCGGCTTATCATTTCAACAAATTATCTTTCATAATAAGCTAACTAAAAAATCGTGAACGAATTTTTTCATAGAAGTATAAATTAAAGCCACGGCGAATAACGTTATGACACACCGTGTTGCCGTACTGGACAAGGAATTATGCCAGCCCAAGAAATGTGGACTGGAGTGTATCAAATACTGTCCTGTCAACAAATCTGGCGCAGACTGTATTGTACTAAATGAGGAAACTGGAAAGGCAACAATTGACGAGAATATTTGTAACGGATGTGGAATTTGCGTAAAGGTTTGCCCCTTTGATGCAATTACAATAGTGAATTTGGCTAGTGAACTAAAGACAGACAAGATTCACCAGTATGGAATGAACTCCTTTAGACTTTACAAGCTTCCAACCCCAAAGAAAGGAGAGGTTGTCGGACTACTTGGAAGAAACGGCATGGGAAAAAGTACCGTTGTCAACATTCTTTCTGGAGTGTTAAAACCAAACCTTGGAAATTATGAGCAACCACCAGAGTGGGATGAGATTTTAAAATATTACAAAGGAACAGAACTAAAAGCACATTTTGAAAAAATAAAAAATGGAGAGATTAAAGCATCAATCAAACCACAACAAGTGCATACAATTGCAGATGCATTTGATGGAACAGGAAAAGAACTCTTAGACAAATATGATCAAAGAGGCGTCTCAAGAGAACTTGTAAAACAATTGGGATTAGAAAATTCTTTGGAACAAAGTCTCAAGGAATTAAGTGGAGGTGAACTGCAAAGATTGTCAGTTGCAACTGCAGCATCAAGGGATTCAGACTTTTACTTTTTTGATGAGCCATCGTCATACAATGATGTCTTTCAAAGAACTGGTGTCGCAAGAGTAATTCACAGTCTTGCCGAACAAGGAAAAAGCGTGATGGTAGTAGAACACGATCTTACACTACTAGATTTCCTTAGTGACTATATCGAGGTGTTGTATGGAGTGCCTGCAGCATATGGAATAGTTTCAAACGTATTATCTACCAAAGTTGGAATTAACGTGTTTCTTGACGGATATTTACCAACAGAAAACGTAAGGTTTAGAGATAAAAAATTCACATTTGATGCATCAACATCAGGTGATGAGATACTTGAAGGAGATGTAGTAATTTCATATCCAAAACTTGAGAAAAAATTTGATTCATTTTCAGTTTCAATAGAACCTGGAACTGTTCGAAAGGGCGAACTGCTTGGAATAATGGGTGCAAACGCATTAGGAAAAACTACAATGATGAAGATGATTGCAGGTGTTGAAAAACCAGATGCAGGTTCAGTTGATAAGAAAATCAAGATTGCATACAAGCCACAATATCTAACAAACGATATTGATGTTGAAGTGATTGCAGTTTTAGAAAAAGCAAACGGAACTACAATTGAAGGAAGCGCCGAAGAAGAACAAATTCTTGACCCATTGAAATTAAAAAAATTATACAACAAATCTGTAAAGAATCTCTCAGGTGGAGAACTGCAAAAAGTTGCAATTGCATCATGCCTATTACAAAAAGTTGACTTGTATGCGCTAGACGAGCCATCTGCATTTTTAGATGTCGAAGATAGAATTGCAGTAGCCAAATTTTTGCAGAAATTTGTTCGCTCCTTTGGCAAGTCTGCAATAATCATAGACCATGACTTACAACTGATGGATTTGGTATCAGATTCAATGGTAATTTTTGAGGGCACATCAAGCGTGGAAGGTGTTGCAACATCACCAATGCCAAAAACAGATGCCATGAACAGATTTTTGGAATCACTAGACATCTCATTTAGAAAAGATGAGAAGACAAGTAGACATCGCGTTAACAAAGAAGCAAGTAGACTAGACAAAGAACAAAAGTCATCAGGTAATTACTATTTTAGAAAATGACCAAGATGCTAAAGAGAGTCTTGCAAGATGTTCTCTCTGAAGAAGAAAATGAACAGCTAATCTCCGCATTTGATCAGATTGGAGATATCATTATAGTGAGAATTCCTGATTCGTTAATTTCAAAAAAACAGATCATTGGAAAAACACTGCTTGAACAAGTCAGTACTGCAAATTCTGTTTTTTACCAGTCTTCACCAGTAGAAGGAGACTTTCGAACAAGGCAGTTAGAGGTGATTGCAGGAGAAGACAAAACACAGACAGAGTATAAAGAAAATGGTTGTAGGTTTATCGTAGATGTAGAAAAGGCATTTTTTTCTCCACGGCTATCAACAGAAAGAGAAAGGATTGCAGGTTTGGTAAAAGACGGAGAGGTCATAGTTAACATGTTTGGAGGTGTAGGAATGTTTTCTCTACTAGCAGCAAAAGATACTGCATGTACTGTGTACAACATTGACATTAATCCAGTTGCAGCACAGTTGTGTAAAGAAAATGCACAGATTAACAAGCTAAAAGGCGAAGTAATCTCACTCAACGGAGATGCAACCAAAGTTATTGAAGAACAGTTAACAGGAAAGGCAGACAGAGTTTTGATGTTATTACCTGAACGCTCTGATGAGTTTTTAGATTCTGCATTGAACTGTTTGAAAGATAACGGAACAATTCACTATTACTCACACATGCATGCAGACAGAAAACAAGATGCACCAAGATTGTCTGAAGAGCACTTTACGTCTGTAAATAAAACAAATGCAGAGATAATTACTTCACGAAATGTAAGACCTGTCGGACCAAGATTTTATCAAACAGTAGTTGATGTGAAAATTTCTAAAAACTAATCATCTTCAATTAATGAAGAAGGTTTTGCAGATGTGGTAGCCATTTGGTATCCAATCCATGAAACAATTCCCAAGACACCGCCTACAACCATCAATATGGTCAATTGTAAGACAATTGGACTCCATTCAGAGAGCATCAAAAGCCATGCATATACAAAAAATGCAGCTATACAAGATACAAAAATGAAAACACCCATTGATTTTCGTCTTGACATGTCGATTCGAACTAAAACAGTAATTTAACTGAACTCAATTGCCATCATGTAGGCATCTTCACCGTCACGATAATACGACTTTAATCTCTGTTTGATATCCATGCCCAAATCTTGGTATAACTTTACAGCCTCGGTGTTGCTGCAACGAACCTCAAGATACATCTCGTCACATTGTTTTTCTTTTACACCCTTGAAGGATTCATTTACAAGAATTTTTCCATATCCGTTTCCACGGTGTTCTTCTAGAACTGCAACAGAGACTACATGTCCTTTCTTTACAAATCCAAGTTTCTTAAAGTTAGAAAATCCGAATTCAGTCTTACACATGATATAGCCAACATACTGATTGTTTTTTTCAGCTACCAAAAATGCCTCTGGTGCTTCGGCAAGTAGACTTTCATAGAAATAA
>LUMF01000001.1_pt1 | contig 30794 bp, 35 predicted proteins | sample 729701 | NCBI WGS metagenome assembly LUMF01 (sample SAMN03860270, study PRJNA289734) | marine metagenome | biome: seawater column; feature: ocean; material: water; isolation source: Red Sea water column Station 34 - depth 100m | place: Saudi Arabia: Red Sea | collected 2011-10-15 | depth 100 m | reverse complement strand
AGAAACAGTTGGTCCTTCAGAAATAACCAGACTGGATAGAATGTACAGTGCTTATTTTTACAGTGACCCAACAACATCTCTCAGTAATGCAATCCAACTGATTGAGGATGCTGCTGCGGAAACACTCCCTGTAGGTTACGAAGTTGGTTTCTTTGCCAGAGCAAAAGAGTTTAAGAGAACCAGTAATCAAATGCTTTTTGCATTCCTCACAGGCTTAATCTTGGTTTATATGGTTCTTGCTAGTCAATTCAATTCATTCAGACAACCTTTGATTGTGATGATCTCTCAGCCATTGGCGGTCATTGGAGGAACACTTGGAATCTGGATAGTTGGTTCGGATCTCAATATATTTTCAATGACTGGATTGGTCTTACTGACTGGCCTCGTAGCAAAAAATTCGATCTTATTGATCGATCGAACAAATCAAGAAAGACAAAAAGGAATGGAAATTGACGAAGCCCTACTCAGTGCATGCCCAAGAAGGCTCAGACCTATTTTAATGACTTCTCTGACATTAATACTCGCCATGATGATGCCTGCCTTAGGAATTGGGCCTGGAGTTGAATTGAGTCAACCGCTGGCTATTGCGATTGTAGGTGGCATGATCAGTTCAACTTTTCTTTCATTGGTGATCGTACCAATCATTTATTCCTCGGTAGAGAAGAGAAAGCTTAGAAAACGACTTTATAATCTTGAAAGAAGCGCTTCCAGTTCGAATACATGATTCTGGGTTCCATGAGATTGAACTTTAATTGAACCCAAGATCGACCCAATTTTTCCAGATTTTTCCCATCCCAGATCATTGATCATTCCATAGATCAAACCAGCACGATATGCATCGCCACAACCAGTAGGATCTGCCTCATTTTCAACTGGAATAGGATCAATAGAAATCACTTGGTCTTCAACATAAATATCTGAACCCTGCCCGCCTTTGGTTACGATCATAGCTGAAACTTTTGCTTTTATGTCGTTTTGATCGAGTCCTGTGATCTCTGAGAGAAGGTTTGCCTCATACTCATTGAGAATGATCCACTTGGCCTGATCAATGAAATTTAAGATTTCTGACTTATCGAACATTGGAAGCCCTTGTCCAGGATCATACATAATTGGTATTCCTTTATTCTGCATCTCATTCGCATGCAGAATGGTGCTCTCTTTCCCATCCGGTGAAAGAATAACCATCTCTATGCCTTCGACATCGGGAATTGGATTGTTATGCCCCTCTTCCATTGCTCCAGGGTGAAATGAGGTCAACTGATTGTTTTTTTGATCTGTGGTTATAAAACACTGTGCCGTGTACATATCCTCAATCACCTTAATTCCAGCAATTGAAATACCATTGGAATCCAGCCATGCTCGATAATCTCCAAAATCTTTACCCACAGTGGCACATATGATCGGGTCCATGCCTAACTTCTTCATATTGAATCCAATATTCCCTGCACAACCACCAAATTCTTTTCTTAGCCTTGGAACATTAAAAGCAACACTCAAGATATGAATCTGATCGGGTAGAATAAAATCTCCGAATTCACCATCAAATTCCATTAAATAGTCATAGGCGACTGAGCCACAAACAATTACTGACATAATTTGTACCTTTCTTAATTCAAAGACATTCGTTTTTCAATATCGTCAATTTCTTTCGGCAAGGCTCCGGAGAGAACATCACAGCCACTCTTTGTAACCAAGACATCGTCTTCTATTCTTACCCCTATACCGCGCCAAATTTTATCGACATTCTTATTTTTCTTTGAAATATAGATTCCTGGCTCTATGGTAAGAACCATACCAGCTTCAAACTTCTTAGATTTTCCCTTGTCGCTCATATAAGAGCCCACATCGTGGACATCCATTCCTAACCAGTGGCCAATGCCATGCATATAGAAATCCTTGTAAGCCTCACTCTCGATTAATGATTTAACAGTGCCTTTCAAAAGACCCAACTTTCTCAATCCTTTGGTAATGCTTTCAATAGCTTGATTTTGCAAGTTTTCAAACGTTTGCCCTGGTTTTACAGCATTGATAGCTTCTTTTTGGGCATCTAAAACAATTGAATAAACGGCTTTTTGTTCATCTGAGTAAGAACCTGATACAGGAATAGTGCGAGTGATATCTGCTGCATACATCTCATGTTCACAACCAGCATCAGTGAGAAGAAGATCGCCAGCTTTTAATTTATCCTTATTCTCAATGTAATGTAGGGTACAAGCATTTGCTCCAGAAGCTACGATGCTGTGATACGCAGGGACAGCTCCGTATTTTCCAAATTGGTGCTTAATTGCAGCATCAATCTGATACTCATAAACACCATCATTGCATTCATCCATGACTCGATAATGAGCTTCAACACTAATTTGAGCAGACTTCTTCATTAATCGAATCTCTTCTCTGGATTTAATTAACCTCATTTCGTGAACCAGAGGTTCTAGCGAAACAATTTCTGTAGGAACAACGCCTCCCCTCCTCTGATTGGCTCTAACCTGATTAAATGCATTAACGACGCTTTTATCATATTTTTCATCGTTACCGAGTGTATAGAAAACTTTTTGACGATTATGGAACATAGTAGATAGGATCGAATCAATATCCTCTATTTTGAAAGCCTCATCGGCTAAATAATTTCTTTTAGCGCCAGAGATACCCTCCATATAACCGTCCCAGATTTCCTTTAAAGGATCCTTGGGTCTAACCAAAAGAACAAATTCGCCTTCAGGTCTTCCAGGTGCCAGAATCATAAGAGCTTCTGGTTCGGAAAAACCTGTAAAGTAATAAAAATCGGAGTTTGCTCTAAAAGGATAGTCGGTATCCCTGCTTCTCATTTTAATAGAAGATGTGGGTAAAATAGCTATGCTATCTTTACCGATCAATCTGCCTAATTTACTCCGTCTCTTTTTGTACTCAAGACTCATTCTTGTAACCTCTATAGTCCTCATATAACAATTGCACACTTACACGCACATATTCAACTAACTCCATAAAAGCAATTTCTTCATCTTGCTCGTCTGAGATAGAATTAGAATCCAGTGTAGAGATTTGAGCAAAATCTTCAATGATTTCAGCAGCTTCCCCATCTCCAAGCCTATCGATCTCAATCTCTAATTCGGCAACAGACATTCCATATCCATCAACAAAACCCTGGCACCATGATGCGAGCCCTAGCGCACGATACTCAATAGGCTCTGAGTCACTAGGTAGTAATGGATCAAAATTAAATCCACCTTTTTTAAACTGATCTTTAGCCTCCTTAATCATGTTTAAAAAGGCATTGTTGAACTCCTGAATTTGGATTGAGGTTACAGACTTATCATCAGAGCTATCCTCCGAAGTTAAATCTTCAAAGTGATCGATTCCAAAACAGAGTCGAGAGCTAATGAGACCATGATATTCAGCAACATTGGTTGTTAGTGATGCTGATATTCTTAATTTTTCTAAATCTGAGTAGTTCAATTGAATGATATCCAGTTTACAAATTATTATACCGATTTGACCGATTGCTAATGACAAATTATAGTGTGTATTGTGTCTAAAGTATCTGAAAAACAAGTCTTAGAATCCGTCGAGTCACTCGAGTCCAGAATAAAAAGTTTAATTGAGGAAAAAGATCGCCTTTACCTTCAATATCAATCACTTAAAGAAGATAACAAATCATTGGAATCACAATTAGATAACCTTGAGACACAAAAACAAAGAGCCAAAGACAAAGTCGAAGATGTTCTTGAACGACTTAATCAAATTGAGACAAGCGCATGAGCGAACCGGTCACCATTGAAATAATGGGCGAACAATTCACCATCCAATGCTCTCCAGAGCAAAAAGCAAATCTAATTAAAGCTGCCTCATTGGTCCATGAAACAATGAAAAAGATAGATCAACAAGGGACGGCTTTTGGTTTGAATAGAATAGCAGTTATGGCTGCTCTCAATATTGCTAATGATGCGATAACTGGTAGCTCTGAAATGGCCACTAAGATTAGAACTGAATACGACTCTGAATTAGATCTATCTGAAGTCCAAAAAAAGCTCGAAAAGATCCATAACCAAGTTGAAAATTCACTTAACTCTGATAAAGATTTAAAGCTACAATAGTTAAGAAGATTGCCTGCGATGAACGAAGATCATTAAAGGACTCTCGGCCCTTAATTATTAGTTTAGGGATCAATGTCTGTATTGGTTTTGTGCATTACCAAATAGGGAAGCCTGCGCCACTACGTCAGAACCCACCTTACTGCTCTGGCCTGAGAGCAACAAATGAGAAACGTCATTGTGGGTATCTTCATCAATCAACAATGAACAACCTAAGAGCTAGAATCAAAGAAAAAAGGAAGCAACTTTCCGATGAAAGTCTAAAGCTTATAGGAAATGATATTCTAAAGAACATCCAAGCATCAATTTCATTTGAAGACCATCAAAAGATAAGCACTTATTTCTCGGTGAATAATGAAATAGATACCTCCGAGTTGAATAATTATCTATGGAGCATAAACAAAGATGTATTTCTTCCAAAAATTAAACAAGATACCTTAGTGTTCTCAGGCTACAACAAAGATCAAAAACTCTCTTTAAATAATTATGGCATTCCTGAGCCTGACCATACAGATGAAAATTTAATCGAAGCAGCACAATGTGATCTTATGTTTATACCTTTAGTGGCCTTTGACTCTAAATGCAATCGTATAGGCATGGGTGGCGGCTACTATGACAAAACATTAGCTTTCAAAAAAGAGAGTGAATTCAAAAATAAAACCCTACTAGTCGGCCTTGCATACGAATTCCAAAAAATTGACTCTATAGAAAAAAATGCTTGGGACATACCAATGGATGCTATTATCACGGAGGATAAAACCTACAAAGCATAAAAGGGGGGATGTTAGAAAAAGATTATGGCTGATACAAATGAAAAACGACATGCAGCAATCAAATCCTTGGAATACATAGAAGACGATTGTGTTTTAGGTGTCGGCACTGGATCAACGGTCAATTTCTTAATCTCTGAATTGCATCAAGTTAGGCACAAGATAAAATCTATTGCTTCGAGCTCAGAAGCCAGCACTAAACTCCTCTCAGATGAAGGCTTTATGGTTGAGGATCTCTCATCGACTGGAAGTCCAGATTTATATATAGATGGAGCTGATGAAATCACCAAAAATTTTCATATGATCAAAGGTGGCGGTGGCGCCCTGACACGAGAAAAGATTATTGCTCATGCTTCTAAAAAATTTGTTTGCATAGTGGATAACTCAAAGATTGTTGATGTACTGGGCAAGTTTCCTTTACCTATTGAAGTTATTCCTATGGCCAAATCAATGGTCTCTAGAGAAATTGCTAAATTGGGAGGCCAGCCAGAATTAAGACATGATTTCCAAACAGATAATGGCAATCTAATCCTTGATGTTCATAATCTTAAAATCATTGACCCTCCTTCTCTAGAAAAAGAAATTAACAACATACCTGGTGTTGTTACTAATGGAATTTTTGCCTTAAGACCGGCTAATGAAATTATCATTGGAAACGCTGAAACGACAGAAGTTATTTCAAACACGTGAAACATACAAAACGAAACTTATTGAAACTAATGAGTACCTCGTTTTTATTATCGGGCCTAAAATTTGGGTCTGTTTTGGCCCAAAATCAAATGCTAAGAAGAACTATCCCTTCGAGTGGTGAATCTTTACCTATTATTGGTTTAGGCACATCCAGAGTATTTGATGTAGATCCAGAAGATAGAGAAGAACTAAAGATTAGGAAAGAAATCATTGAAGTTTTACTCAATAATGGAGGCAGCTTAGTCGATACCTCGCCAATGTATGGACAGTCTGAAGGCCTGCTGGGTCAGATCCTTGATGATTACCCAAGAAGAAATGAATTGTTCTTAGCCACCAAAGTATGGATTAAAGGGAAACCAGAAGGCGAACAACAAATCTCCGAATCATTTACAAAAATGAACACAGCCAAAATGGAGTTGATTCAAATCCACAATTTAGTTGATTGGAAAACACAAATTAAAACTCTCAGACAAATGAAGGAATCTGGTGAAATCAGTTATATAGGAATAACGCATTACAAATCCAGTGCTTTTAAAGAAATGGAAGACATCATAAAAAAAGAGCCTATCGATTTTGCACAATTCAATTACTCAATAGGTGAGCGAGATGCAGAGGAAAGGCTATTACCAATCTGTCAAGAGTTTGGTGTTGCAACAATTATCAATAGACCATTTATGAGGGGAAAATTATTTCGTTCATTTAAAAATCAAACACTGCCTGATTGGTGCAAAGATTACGACATCAATAGTTGGGGACAATTCTTCCTAAAATATATTATTGCAAACCCAGCGGTAACTAATATTATTCCAGCAACGTCTAAATCAAAGAACATGCTCGACAACAGTATTGCAGGTATGGGAAGAGTAACTGATCTTAAAATTCAAAAAAGAATGCTGGAGATGCTATAGGTCTATCGTTTAGAAAACTGGGTCGCTTTTCTGGCTTTCTTTAAACCCACCTTTTTTCGTTCAACTTTTCGTGCGTCCCGAGTCAAAAAGCCTTTTTCTCTCAGTGCAGAACGTAAATTTTCATCATAACTTAGCAAGGCTCTGCTCAAGCCATGCCTGATTGCACCAGCTTGGCCGCTTCCTCCCCCACCTTTTACAGTTGCAGTAACGTCAATCTTTCCAATCAATTCTGTGTGTTCTAAGGGTTGTCTAACGATCATTCGTGCTGTCTCTCGATCGAAAAATTCGTCGATGGGTTTCTTATTTACAGTAATGCTCCCCTTGCCTTTTTTAATGAAGACTCTAGCTGTAGATGTCTTTCTTCTGCCGGTTCCGTAATGTACTTCTGTTGCCATAATTTAGCTAAATCTCCAAAGGCTTTGGGGCCTGTGCTTCATGAGTATGATCAGGTCCCGAAAATACTCTTAATTTTTTTATCATTGCATTACCTAACTTTGTCTTAGGCAACATCCCTCTAACTGATTTCATCAGAACAGTTTCTGGACTCTTTTTCATCATCGTTGCTAAATTTGAAGATTTCATATTACCGATATAGCCAGTGTGCTTGTAATACATTTTGTCTTCCATCTTATTACCGGTAACAGTAATTTTTGAGGCATTAATAACCACAATATAATCCCCTGTATCCACATGAGGAGTATATATTGGCTTATGCTTGCCCCTTAGCCTTGTAGCGATCTCAGTAGACAATCTGCCTAGAGTTTTATCCTTAGCATCAACCAAATACCAATCTCTCACTACATCTTCTGTTTTTGCTGAAATAGTCTTCATTTACTAGTTCTTTAATCGTTATAAAAGGAAGCTAGTCTACTCATCTGAGTCTGTTTTTTCAATGAAATCTTCGATTATTAAACTTTATGCTGCGCTCAAGTTATCTCTCATTGAATCGATGGTTTTCTGATAGTCTTCAGTTCCAAATATTCCTGAACCAGAAACGAAAACATCAGCGCCATACTTGGCAATATCTCCAATATTATCAGCCTTGACACCGCCATCAATCTCAAGATAAATATCTCGATTGGAATCATCAATCATTTGCCTTGTTAAGGTCAATTTATCAAGGACTTCGGGAATAAAACTTTGGCCTGCAAACCCTGGAAAAACAGACATCATGGTAATAATGTCCAAAGATTCAAGATGATCCTCAATAAAGGACAGTGGTGTATCTGGATTGATCGCTAAACCACACTTGCAACCCTCCTCTTTAATTAAATTAAGAGTGGTTGATATATCTTCAGTGGCTTCTGGATGAAAGCTTATATAGGTTGCTCCAGCTTTTGCAAAATCAGAAATTAATCGATCCACAGGTTCAACCATCAGATGCACATCAATTGGAGCCTCTATTCCGTAATTTCTCAATGATTCGCAAATCACAGGACCGAAGGTCAGATTAGGGACATAATGATTGTCCATAACATCAAAGTGAACAAAGTCAGCACCGCACTGGATGACACTCTCAACCTCTTGACCTAATCTGGCGAAATCAGCTGAAAGTATAGATGGCGCTATTTTGAAATCTCTTTGCATATTTTTGATAATGAACTTTGCCTATTATCCCTTAGTTTATGTTTAGTTAAAGAAAAAAATCCTAATTGCTAAATCTCTCTTCTATCAATAAAATAATACGATGAATTCACCCGTACTTCAAAATCTGGAATTGATCGGTCAAGGCAAGGTCAGGGATATTTATGCTGTAGATGAAGATCATCTTCTTATAGTGACTACTGATCGAATGTCTGCATTTGATGTGGTCCTACCTAACCCGATACCGGGAAAAGGAGAAGTGCTTACAGAGCTCTCAGAGTTCTGGTTTAGCAAGACCGCAGCCATAGTTGACAATCATCTTACCAATGATCTTAATCTAGTTGATCTCTTGGATAGCGCTGATCAGCTTGATTATTTTCAAAAGAGAAGCATGATCGTTAAGCGTCTAAACCCATTGCCAATAGAGGCTGTGGTTAGAGGTTATCTGATTGGATCAGGATGGAAAGACTACCAAGCTACTGGAGCTGTTTGTGGAATTGAATTGCAACAAGGTCTTGAAATGGCTTCGCAGTTACCGGAACCAATCTATACTCCTGCGACTAAGGCTGAGTTCGGTGAACACGATGAAAATATTTCCTATGAGGAAACCATTAACTTAATCGGTGAGGAATTAGCCAGTAAAGTTAGAGACACGGCCATAGAAATCTATAATTTTGGAGTAAATCATGCCAAAGAAAGAGGCATAATTATTGCAGATACAAAATTTGAGTTCGGGCTCGATAATAATGGAAAATTATTCCTCATAGATGAAGTCTTAACGCCGGATTCATCGCGGTTCTGGTCTATCGAGGAATACCAAGTTGGCATAAGTCCGCCAAGCTTTGACAAACAGTACCTGCGGGATTACCTAGAAACTCTCGACTGGGATAAGACCGCGCCAGGCCCTGAGCTGCCAGAGGATGTGATCGGAAACACCACAGAGAAATACAGAAGCGCCTACCGAACCATAACTCAATACTAGGTTTAGCCTTTAAAATTAATTAACTGTAGTTTCCGTTTATCTGCTTCACTAACACCGTGAGAGAAATTTTTAATCACAATTGCAATATTTATAACTGAACCTGAGGCGGTTTCTGATTCTATAATACTATCAAGTGAGAGAGCATCCTCGGGGTTTGACTGATGCTCGATACGCATAATTGCAGACGCCAGAGTTTTTTCATTATCTGTTGATGACTCGTGATCGAGAATTTCCTGTAATTTTGATTTGTCAGCCTCGGAGGGGAAGTGTTGCATATTTGCTAACATTGAAGCCATGGCTCTAACATTTGCATCGCTTCCATGATTACTATGAGACATAGCTAATGGACTAATAATTATTATCAACAACCCTAGAATCAATGTTTTAGTTAGTGTTTTGCTATTCATTTAATACCTCTTAAAATTTATTATTACTTAAGATCATCTTTAGAAAGAAGAATCATTCTTGTTGGGAACCCCCCTGTATCTATATAGCGGTTCACTTTCCCAGCCTCAATATCAACCTCAACAACTCTGCCTTCATGAGTCAATGAGATGTATGTTATCCCCTTGTAAGACTCAATATCAGGCAAAATAGCCTTGCCAACATCTTCATTCCATTGGCCATAAAAAGGATCGGAAACCTTAATATCTTTAATAAACCCACCACTAAAGCCATCATAAACACTTAGATCCCCTGCTTTTGTAAGTATAAGTAAATACTTACCATCCTCAGTGACGTTTTGCCTGATTGATGGCTTTACCGCCAACTTTTCAATGTTGTAGTTTTTCTTGTTTAAATCCAAACGATAAAGCTGAGGAATAATGCCTTCGGTGTAACACCATTTGATGTTATTTACTCCGGTTAAAAAAGCGGCACAGGATCGACCACGATCTGGATATTTAATCCTTGCAACTTCTTCAGCCCTCTCTTTGCCTCGGGTTCCGATAACGAGTAATTCAGTGGCGCACGAGAAGAATATTCTGCCTGATACTTTGTCTTTAGTCATGCCGTGCAATCGTGGACAATTTCCAATTTTTTTAACTTCTCTACCTGTCCTTCGGTTCAGAACCTGGACAAAACCTTTGAACAAATGACCAATATATAAATTCTTTTCCCCCTCCATATAATGATAATGGTCCGGGGCTGCTAAATCATAGATGCGAGTTGGGATTTCTGACAGTCCATCAATAACTTCTGTTTGAAAAACAATTATTTTGCCGTCACCTTCAGTGATTATTGTATCGAAGCCATTAACGCTTGCCATTTTGTTCTCTCGCGCTCCACCTGGCGTATCAAACGGTATCGTTCTAATTAAATGCGGTGGTCTAAAGGCATTTTCTTTTGAATCAAACCCGGTTGAAAGTATGCTCACAGAGTCTTGATCTGTGTCTCTTCCCCTCATCGCATAAATGTATTGCTTGGTATTGCTTTCCGCTAAAATCATAATGGAAGGCGGAACGGAGACTCGATTAACAATCTCACCACTGGGAAAATCAATGCTGACAATACTGCTCTCCATATTATCAGCAATAAACAATCTAATATCAGAGTCCTTTAAAAGAGAAACTCGAGTGACCCCGCCATGACCAAAACCATAACTTGGCATTAGTAATAACAATAAGCTCAAAAAGCTTACAATCTTTTTAATCATTTACTCTCCTGCAATCATTAAATCATCAATTAAAACTGAACCTGCATAGATCGACCCTTTCTTCTCTGGATCATTTCCTACAGCGTTGATTTTCATTAACATGTCTTTTAGATTTCCTGCCACTGTTACCTCACTAACTGGATAAGCAATCTCGCCATTCTCTATCCAAAAACCATTAGCTCCTCTTGAATAATCACCGTTGACAATATTTACTCCATAGCCAATTAAACCCGTTACAAGGAATCCAGAACCAATATTTTTAATCATTGATTGCATGTCTTCCTCTGCCGTAGGTTCCAAAACTAAATTATGATGACCTCCTGCATTGCCTGTTGTCTCTAGGCCTAATCGCCTAGCTGAATAACTGGATAATAAATAACCTTTAAGTACTCCGTTTTGAACAATAAATCGTGGCGCGGTCTTAACCCCCTCAGCATCAAAATAACAACTTGAAAAACCCCTTTTTAAATGAGGCTCTTCATGGATGTTTATAAATTCAGGACATATCTTTTTATCTTTTGAATTAAGTAAAAAAGATGAATTACGATACAAACTTGAACCGCTAATTGCGCTCATGAGATGACTCATTAGACTGCCCGAGACCCTTGGTGAAAATATCACAGGCGCCTTAGTGGTTTTAATCTTTCTTGAACCTAGATGATCAAGCGCTTGTTTTGCTGCAAGAATGCCAATCTCTTTATGACCTTGAAGATCGTCATAATGTCTGGCACTCGTGTAGTCATAATCCATCTCCATTGCACCATTATCTGATGCAATCGCAGTGCAACTTATGGAATGACCTGTGGACTTAGACATGCCAAAAAAGCCGTGAGAGTTGGCGTATAACGATTGATTCATATAACTACCTATTGTTGCACCTTCTGAGTTCACAACCTTTTCATCGAAGTCTAATGCGGAAGCCTCGCATTCAATCGCCATACTCTTGGCTTTTTTGATATCTAAGTTCCATGGATTGTATAAATCGAGATCCAACTCCTCGGTAGCCATTCGTTCTCTATCAGCCAAACCATTGCATTCGTCGCCTGCTGTTAAACTAGATAAACTAAATGCTTTATCAATCGTTGATTTAATAGCTGTTTCTGATAAATCATTAGAGCTTGCAGCTCCAACCGACTTATTAAGATAGACAGTTATACCAAAGCTTTGATCCTTGTAATCTTGAACTGTCTCTACGGCACCGTTTCTGGCTGTTACTGAAAACCCTTCACCGTCAGCAAAGCTTACACTCGCTTCGTTTGTGCCTATTGACTTGGCATATTTTAATGCCATATCTGCTTTGTCTTGATGATGATTCAATTGTTTAATTCTCTAATAATTTTTTATAACTTTATTCTAACTTACTTAGACACGGTAAATAAGACATTGTAAAATTAGAGAATGAGTATTCAAGTAGCAATTGTCATGGGATCCGCATCCGATTGGGATGTGATGTCGCATTGCGCTAAAACACTTAAAGATTTTGGGATCGAGCATGAGGCCAAAGTTCTTTCTGCCCACAGAACACCCAAAGAATTAGAAGCATTTATTAGTCAATCAGAAAAAGACGGTGTTCAAGTTTTTATAGCAGGGGCTGGTCTAGCAGCTGCACTGCCAGGGGTTGTTGCAGCTCAAACAACTATTCCTGTAGTAGGCGTGCCTTTAATTGCTGGTTCTCTTGACGGTATGGATGCACTGATGGCGATTGTTCAAATGCCTCCCGGCATTCCTGTCGGCACAGTAGCAATAGGAAAACCTGGGGCGATTAATGCCGCGCTTTATGCTATCGCTATCCTAGCTCTAAATGATGATTCAATTGCGGAGCAACTTAGTGAATATCGAAAAACACAAGCGGAAAAGGTGCTTTCTGCAAAACTTGACTAAGCCGTGCCACCCACGGTTAGGTTCTCAATTTTCATAGTAGGCTGACCAACATTTACAGGCACAGTCTGTCCGTCTTTACCGCAGTTACCAATCCCTGGGTCAAGAGCTAGGTCATCTGCGAGCATACTTACTTGGTTAAGAGCGGAAGGACCATCACCAATGAGCATAGCACCTTTGATTGGCCGGTCTATTTTCCCATTTTTGATCAGATAAGCCTCGTTGGCTGAAAAAACAAATTTTCCTGAAGTAATATCAACTTGACCACCACCAAAATTCTTTGCATAGATACCGTCGTCAACTGATTCTATGATTTCTTCATGCTTATGACTCCCGCCTAACATGAAAGTATTGGTCATACGGGGAATAGTTTGAGATGAATAAGACTCCCTTCTTCCATTACCTGTTGATTTTGTGTTCATGAGTCTCGCATTTAATTGGTCTTGCATGTAATTACGAAGTTTGCCATCTTCAATCAGTACGGTCCTTTCAGTAGGTTCTCCCTCATCATCAACATTTAGTGAACCCCTTGCATCCTTTATAGTACCGTCATCAATTATGGTGCAAATAGAAGAGGCAACTTTTTCTCCCATAAGCCCTGAGAATGCAGATGTTTTCTTGCGGTTAAAATCTCCTTCGAGTCCATGTCCTATTGCTTCATGGACAAGCACACCTGGCCAACCTGAGCCAAGAACAACTGTCATTTCACCAGCTGGTGCCTCTACTGCCTCTAAGTTAATTAAAGCCTGATCAACTGCCTCTGCGACATAATTGTGAATTTTTGATTGATTTAAAAAAGTGTAGTCAACTCTGCCTCCGCCTCCGCTAGTGCCTCTTTCTCTTCTCTCTCCCTCTTCCACAATAACGCTAAGACTAAGTCTCACCATTGGCCTAATATCAGCGACTATTCGACCTAGATCATTGATAATTAGGATATTTTGAAAGTTTCCTGCTAATGACGCTATAACTTCTTTTACTCGATGATCTTTAGATCTAGCCAAAGAATCGATATCTTGTAACAACTCAATTTTAGCTTTGTCTTCTAATGAAGAAATAGGGTTTACACTAGAATAGTAATGCTCGGGATTTGATGGTTCATCTATCTTAGAGGTTACTGTTTTCCCTGACTTTGCAATTGATGAGGAAGCTCTAGCTGCTTTAAAAAGTGAATCCTTTTCTAATGATTCTGAATATGCCAACCCCGACTGTTCATCAATAATTGATCGAAAGCCTACTCCTTGTCGACTAGAATATGATGATTTTTTTACCAAACCATCTTCTAATGTCCAAGATTCTTGTTGAATATTTTGAAAATATATATCGCCCATATCAATACCCCTTGAGAGCATTTCACTCATCATAAGATCTAAATCTTGTATTGAAATATTATAAGGATCGAGAAGACTTGCCTTTACATGCGTGAAAATAGATTCCTTATTGTTAGTCATTATTTAAAACCTTGTGTTTAAGTGATGGAAAAGATTGTCGAATAGATTGCAATTCTTCTAAATCAATTTCACAGATAACAATACCATCTCCAGTATCAAGTTGGTCTAGAATTTCACCCCATGCATTTATAATCATGGTATGACCATACGTCCGTCTGCTGCCATAGTGCTTTCCCCATTGAGCAGAGGCCACCACGTATGACAGATTTTCAATAGCTCTTGATGATAGTAAAGTTTCCCAATGAGCCATGCCTGTCTCTTGTGTAAACGCTGATGGAATTGTTAACACATCAATTCCCATATCAGAATAGCTTCTATAGAGTTCAGGAAATCTGACATCATAACAAATGGATAAACCAATAGTGCACCATGGAGTTTTTACAGCAACCGGTTGTTCTCCTGGAACAATTGAAAAAGATTCATTGTATTGTTTACCTTCAACTTCCACATCAAAAAGATGGATCTTATCGTAATAATTAACCACCTTCCCTTGATCATCATAAACAATAGAACGTGCAAAACTTCGATTAGCAGTTGAGCTTATGACAGGAACTGATCCTGCAATAACCCAAATCTCTAATTCTTTGGCTAAATTTGATATGGTTTTTTGTATAGGTCCGTCTTCATAATCTTCCATAATCTCCTCAACCAATTGCTTTGGATAACCCATAAAAGCAAAATTCTCAGGTAATAAAACAATATCCGCGCCCTGCTCTTTAGCTTGTCTGATTAATGATCCTGACAATAATAAGTTATCGTCAACACTGTCGTTTGAATTCATCTGAACAGCAGCAAATTTCATGGTGGTAATAGTAATAGATTTCTATTTAATTAGTAAGAGATTGCATTTCCTGATTGATATCAGGAAGAAATTTATTGCAGTTTTCTATTAAGCTAAAATCAATCTCGTTTTCACTTAATTGTTTGATCTCAGGATTGTCCCAACTTCCATTCACTGAATAATAAGCAACACCTGCATCTTTAAGCGGTCTTCTTAAAATTTTTGTTAAAAGAAACATTGAAGCAGCCGCGGCCGGACCAGCAACAATGGCGGCTCCCCCAGGTAATAGATCCGAGACCAGTGGTTGCACTATAACCATTTGATTGTAAGTACGTTCAGAAATATCAGTTGCTCCAAGAATAATGACATCTGCGGTTGTGGAACTAATCGACAAATTGCATGTGTAAGCGATGTTATCTGAAAAAGTAACATCTGCCTCTAAACGATCAAAAGGAAAACCTTCCCCAAAAACATCCCTGAAATCTAGAACTAAGCGTTTAGGAAGTTCGGAGAAGCTAAAAAGAGAAAGAACCTTACCTGGGACCCTTTCATCACTATTAATTTTCCCGTCTTTAACATTAATGGTTAAAACACCGTTACCTGAGGTAATATCGCTCTTTCGTGGAATTTCATCCCAGGCATAGCTGGTTTTAAAATTAACATTACTGCTATCAATAATATTTGCCAAACCAATTTTTGTTTGAATCCTCTCAATATCAATAGCTCTGGAGGAAATATTTTTTACCTCTAAGGATGGTCTCTTTCCTCCAGGCTTTCGAAAGACGAAGAGTTGCTTAATAGGAATATTGTTAAATAAGAACCCATTGTCTTCTTGATGACTAAAATCTAAATTGCTGCCATCGACAACTATCGAGCTAACTGCAATTGTCTGATCTATAAATGTTTTCCATAAATTAACTTCTACGATAAATTGCTTGACGAGAAGTGGCGAGGGATCCTCTTGACCTTGCTTTAAAGATATCTGATCAAAGACCAAGCTGGGTCTTAGATTGATGTAATTATCAATTATATAATCGACCCGAACACCATCAAATTGTATCTCTAGACCTAAAAGGTCTTCCATGCCTATTCTGATTAATTCTCTCTCTTTGTTAATAGCTCGATTAATTAATGGTTCTGAGAAATAAACAAAAGCAAGCCATGCAGTTATTAGCAATAAAAATAATGTCAGTATCTTTTTCATGAATATCAAATAATATCTATTTTAATAACTAAATGTAGCCAAAAAATGTGAATCTATGATGAATTCAGGATCGATGATAGGGCAAATGGTTTAATATGCTCCAAGACCGATATAATTGTTCAGCAAGAATAACAGGGACAAGGCTGTGCGGGAGCGTCATGGATGACAGCGAAAGAACTTTGTTAGCTCTATTTAAAACAGATTCTGAAAACCCATCTGGACCACCAACACCAAAAATAGGATTAATGGAGTTATCAAGCCAATCTTGCATCCAGTTTGAAAATTCATTCGTCGAAATTGATCTTCCTCTCTGATCTAGAACAATTAAAGTGTCCTTGTCTTTTATCTTTTCTAAGAAGGTATTGCCCTCCGCTTCTATAATTTGACTGATCGATTGTTTTTTTGTTCTTTTAACGATAGGAATTTTGATGTGCTCACTTGTAATTTTTGGGGGCAGCCTTCTAAGATAATCTGAAATTATAGATTCATATTCCGTTTTTTTTGAAGCAATAGAAATAATCTTAATGTTCATGAGTTATTCACTTGTACCGACACTCCAAAGATCATCTAATTTATAAAATGACCTGACCTCATCCAGCATAACATGCACAATAATATCTCCGAGATCAATCAGGATCCATTGGCCTGAATCATAACCCTCAATACCTAATATTTGATGCTTTTCCTCTTTGGCCTTTTCACTGAGTTTATCGACGATTGATCGAGCATGCCGGCTCGATGTCCCGGTACAAAAGATCATATGATCACTAATTGAGGTTAACTCAGAAACATTAATTTTGTTAATTGCTTTAGCTTTCATGTCTTCAAGAACTCCAATAGACATGGCTAATAAATCAGTGTTAATCATTAACTAGTTGCCTCAGTGGAAAACATAAATAACAATTGTCCGATTTCATCCCAGGGGTTACCTTTGTTGATTCCTTTGATAACCTTATCTACCTCGCAGGCCTGTTCCAAAATATCCTCCATCTGATTTGGGCTTGTTGACTGCAAAAAAGAACCTATAATCTTTTGCTTACTGGGCCAAATCCTAGCGTTCTTCATTGCCTTATTGATTGGAATACCATCTCCAATATCCACCATTAAATCACTGAGATTCTTAATTTCCCAATTTACAACTCGCATTAATTCAAACGGTAACATGCCCTCTTTTTGCAATCGGTTGTAAATTCTCAAAACACGAGACGGTTTCCTCATAATGGCTGCATCCGTGAGTTGAAAAAGATCGAAATGAGCGCCATCTGCAACACAATCATTAATATCTTGCATGCTCACATTATTAGTAACTTCCATTAAGCCAAGGCGATCGATAGATTGCATGGCAACAAAAAGGTTTCCCTCCGTAAGTGCCACAAACATTTCTAATGCTTCTCGATCAATGGATAAGCCCTTGTCTCTTAACCTTGATTTAATCCAAGTCGGCATTTGGGATGGATAAATCTTTTTACATTCAATACTCACTGCCTTTTTACTTAAACTCTGAACCCATTTTGTGCGTTGGATATCTTTTTCCAATTTCCCGCATATAACTATTAAGAGATGATCATCAGAAATATCATCTAAAAGCCCAATCAAAGCGTCTGAGCCTTGTTTGCCAGGCCTCGACTTAGGAATATGGAGCTCTATTAACTTTTTTTCGGCAAACAGTGATTGGGTTTTCATATCGCTAAACACATGATCCCAATTAAATCGACCGCTTATATTAAATCTGGACTTATCCTCATAACCGTTTTTATGAGCTGCAACTCTAAGTTTATCAAGGCTCTCTATAATCAGTAGATCCTCAGCACCATGAATAAAATAGATTTGACCTAGCCCTGTCTTAAGATGCCTGTCTAATTCGCCATTATCCAGTTGCATTAATTAGTAGCCTTTATTGAATAAGCTTTAGAGGGATCCAACATTGGAATTTCATCAATGATGGGGTAGATAAAACTAATACTGGTATTGAATAGGACCTTAGATAAATCATTTTTCAAGCACTCTTTTTTGATCATTTGCAGGCCTTTATCAGTTGTTTCTTTTTCCTTGGTGTCATTAGTGTTAACTATATATAATTTTAATTCCTCACCGGTGTTTGGACAACGAAGAAGTTGAATAAATTCATCTCTCATAGATCAAAGGTCCTTCGGGTAGTGAAAAAAATTAAACTCTTTTGGAACTGGGTCATACCCATGCTTGAACAAAGGATTGCATCTCAAAATCCTCAATACACCGAGGTAAGTGCCTTTGAAAGAACCGAAGCGATCAATGCACTCTAAGGCATATTCTGAACAAGTGGGTTGGAATCGACAATTAGGCTTTAGCAAAGGAGATATATATTTACGATATAGACCTATCAGAAATTTCATAAAGAATTATCCTTCTAAAGCCCAGTTAGAGCATTGACGCAGCATCTTTTTTGATCCTCTGGATCATTACATTCAACCCATTATTTCTTGTTGGGCTCAGATGCTCATCCAAACCAATCATAGAAATAAATTCGGGTTCTGCTGCAACAATCTCTGATGGTTTTTGATTATTATATATTCTCATTAATAGCGCGATCAGCCCTGAAACAATTGCAGAGTCACTGGTTGCCTTACATCGGAATAAACCATCTTCTAATGAAGTCACAAACCAAACGCTTGATTGGCAACCATGAACTTTATTGCTTTCAATCATCTGTTCTTCTGGAAAAGCTTCTAGTTGCTTACCAAGATCGATGATGTGCTCGTACTTTTCCATCCAGGTATCAAAGATCTGAAACTCCACAGATATTGAATGCTGAATTTGCTCAAGTGATTCCATCTTTTTTATAATTTTTTCCAAAGAGGGCCGTCTGGTCCATCCTCAATAGATACCCCAAGCGATTCAATCTTCTTCCTGATCTCATCTGCCTTCTCAAAATCTTTATTCAATCTGGCCTCTTCTCTATCCGTTAACATCCCTTCAATTAATGCTTCATCGACATCAGCGTCTGAATCAAACCATTTTTCAGCATCATCATTCATCAAGCCTAATAAATGTGCAGAACCGATGAGAACTGAGGCTAAATCCTTAGCTTCTTCATCAGTTTTTGCATTGTTGATGCTTTTTACAAGGGCAAAGAGTTCACTTAAAGCCTTAGGTGTATTGATATCATCTGAAATTGCTTTGAGGACATTCTCAGAAGGCTCTGCGGGTAAAATTTTTCCCAACTTTCTGATTGATCCATATAGCCGATCAAGTTTTTTTTCTGAATCACTAATCAATGCATCATTCCAATTGATGGGTTTACGATAATGTGTTGTTAAGAATGCTATTCGAATGACCTCAGGTCTAACCTCTTGCAAAAGATCACGAATTAGCAAGAGATTTCCCTCGGATTTGGACATTTTCACGTTATCAAAATCGATCATCCCGTTATGAACCCAATAGTTTGCCAGGGGTTTACCAGCGTGTGTACAGATACTCTGAGCACATTCATTTTCATGATGGGGGAATAAAAGATCACTCCCACCCCCATGAATATCAAGAGTTTCGCCCAGATATTTTTTTGCCATTGCAGAACATTCAAGATGCCATCCGGGTCTTCCATAACCCCATGGACTGTCCCAACCAGGAATATCTCCAGAGGAAGGTTTCCATAGCACGAAGTCTCTTTGATTTTTTTTGATTTCAGATGGCTGCACTCGGGCTCCAGAAATTTGCTCTTCCTCTGTCCGATTTGATAGAAAACCATAATCTGGGAAGGTATCTATATTAAAAAAAACATGTCCTTGATTCTCGTAGGCGTGGCCTTTATCAATTAACACAGTGATCATCTCGATCATTTCCTGAATATGCTCTGTCGCCAATGGCTCTAGATCTGGTTCTTCAACACCGAGCGTTGACATATCCTCTTGATAAATTTTTGTATACCGCTGAGTAATTTCAGAAATCTTGACATCCTCTTTTTGCGCCGCGTCATAAATTTTGTCGTCAAGATCAGTAATATTTCTTACATATGTAAGTTCGTATTGTCTTCTTAGGAGTCGAGCGAGAACATCAAATACAACTGGCCCTCTGGCATTACCAATATGGGGAAAACTGTATGCTGTGATCCCACAAACATACATGGTTACCTTGTTAGAGTTGATCGGAACAAAAAACTCCTTCTTTTTGGTGTTCGAATTATAAAGCCTGATCTTCATTTATGGTTTTTATTGCATTTATCAAAGTTATAATACCTAATGTTTGAATAAGATTCCGAGGTTCATCGTAAATATAAAAAACATGTTTTCTAAAAGAACAAGCATAGAACAGGTTGAAGAAGGATTCGAATTAGCACCTAAATTTGATTCCTCAGGATTAATTCCAGTGGTAACAACTGATATTGATACTGGAGAACTTCTTATGCATGGTTACATGAACGTGGAAGCATTGAAGAAGACTCTGGCTACGGGTCAAATGCATTATTTTAGTAGAAGCAGACAGGTTTTGTGGCACAAGGGAGCAACAAGTGGATTTTTCCAAAATGTCAAAGAACTATTGATCGATGATGATCAAGATGCATTGTGGGCAAAGGTCGAAGTTCTCGGAGGTGCAAGCTGTCATGTGGGTTATCGAAGCTGCTTTTATAGAAAAATAGAATACGCAGATGGCAAGGCTGGTCTATTATTTACTGACAGTGATAAAGTGTTTGACCCAGAGACCGTTTATGGTGAAGAACCAAACCCAACAAAGTTATAAATGAGTATAGTCGAAACAATCAGTTATGAACTCTGGGAGAAAGACCCAGAAGCCTTTGCAGAGCAACTGGGGCGGAATCATAAGAATACTGGATTTTGCGGGATACAAGATCACCCGATACCTGAACAAATGGTGTCTGATTCAATCGAGATGTTTGAAGAATTCTTTGCCTTGTCACAAGACATTAAAATGAAATACTTTATTAAGGATATTGGAGGAGCAAGAGGTTATACGCCCTATAGAATTGAAACGGCAAAAGGTGCTAAGCATGCAGATCTAAAAGAGTTTTGGCAAACAGGTAGGGATCTCGAGGATGGCCACCCTTACACAAAATATATGTTTGAAAATATAGTTGCCGAAGAAGTTCCTGAATTTAAAACAAAAATCACTGAGCTTTTTGATGCTTTTGATAGTTTTGGTCAACAACTCATGCAAGCGATAGCCATGTATTTAGGGTTGGAGAATAATTACTTTGAGTCACATATTAACGAAGGCAATAGCGTCTTAAGAACCATACATTATCCTCCTGTAGATGAAGATATAGGAGAAAGATCTGGTGCTCACGGTGATATTAACCTGATCACGCTCCTTATTGGAGGGAATAAACCTGGCTTAGAAATTTTGGTTGATGACAGCTGGTATCCGATTGATACTCCTCAAAGCACGGTGGTTTGTAATGTGGGCGACATGTTAGAGCGATTCACTAACAATCGCTTGCCCTCTGTGTTGCACCGAGTTACTACTCCATCAGATGCTGTTAAAGGTTCATCCCGATATTCTATCCCGTTCTTCTTACATCCCAATCCTGATTGGTTTATTGAAACACTGCCCTCATGTATAGATGATCAGCACCCGGATCTTTATCCAGAAGGGATTATGGCTGATGATTTTCTTCAACAACGACTATATGAAATAAAACTATTGTAAACTTAATAACATCATGGAATATGCACAAACAGTTTTAGGCGGATTCATTCTTCTTGTTTTGGGTGTCCTGTTCTCATCCAACACAAAGAAAATTAATTTATTTTATCTTGCAAATGCTATTGTGTTGCAATTCTTGCTGGCTATCCTTTTGATTAAAGTTCCTCCAGTTACCTCATTTTTTGAATCGTTGTCTCAAGGTGTTTTGGCTCTGAAATCGGCGACGGATCAAGGAACCGGTTTTGTCTTTGGCTATCTAGCTGATGGTGCTCCAAAACCCTTTGAGGTAGTAAATCCAGCAAGTGCAAATATATTTATATTTTCAGGATTAATGCTCATTATCGTGGTCTCTGCTCTGTCAGCGATTTTCTGGCATTGGCGAGTACTGCCTATCGTTATTAAGTTAATCTCGAGTCTTTTCAAAAAACCTTTAAATGTTGGGGGTCCCGTTGGACTAAGTGCAACAGCAAATATTATTTTCGGACAAGTTGAAGCACCTTTACTAATTAAGCCCTATCTCAAACAGATGTCGAGACATGAATTACTTACACTGATGACTGTGGGAATGTCCACGATCTCAGGGGGGGTCATGGTGGTCTATACAACCATGCTCAATGATCTTTATGGGACTTCCTTAATTGGACACTTCCTCACAGCCTCAATTATCTCTGTTCCAGCAGCAATTATGTACGCTAACATCATGATGCCGAGCGACCAAAAAACTGAAGACCAGAGTCAAATTGAAGAATCTAGTCTTTATAAAAGCACCATGGATGCTTTAACCAGAGGCACTCAAGATGGGCTAAATATTACCCTAAATATTGCAGCTCTTTTACTGGTCTTGATAGCACTTGTTACCCTCTTCAATTTTGGCCTAGCAGCACTGCCTTTCGTTGGCGGAGAAGCTATTACTCTAGAAAGAATTGCTGGCTGGATCTTCGCTCCTATAGCCTGGTGCATGGGCATTCCCTGGGCAGAAGCACAGTTGGCTGGATCTTTATTAGGGGTCAAAACAATTCTCAATGAATTTGTGGCATACGTTAATTTAGCTGCTATTGATGCCTCTCAACTCTCTGAGAAAAGCCGTCTAATCATGCTTTATGGGTTATGTGGTTTTGCCAACCTTTCCAGTGTCGGCATATTACTTAGTGGTATCGGAACCATGATTCCTGAAAGAAAAGATGACCTGATAGCAGTCAGTGGCAAAGCATTAATTGGAGCAACATTGGCCTCTTGCTTTACTGGTCTAGTCGTTGGGGTTATCTCTTAGACTAAACTATATCCCCTGAATAAAAATGTTTTCTGCATAAGGAAAGATATTTTTCATTACCACCAATGTCAATTTGTTCGCCCTCTCTAAGTATTTCGCCACTGTCATTTACTCTTACAATCATTGTGGCTTTTTTTCCACAGTGACATACCGCTCTTAATTCTTTCAATCGATCTGCCCAGGCCAACAAGTATTTACTCCCATCAAATAATTCGCCCTGAAAATCTGTTCTTATCCCATATGCCATCACGGTAATCTTTAGTTGATCTACAATTTTTCCAAGCTCGATGACTTGATTCTTGGTCAGGAATTGGGCTTCATCGATTAAGACACAATTTAAGGTTTGCTTAGCATGATGTGCTTTAACGACTTCGAATAAGTTATCTGTTTCTGTGAATGTTTCAGCATCGGCTCGAAGCCCAATTCGAGAAACAATCTCTGAATCCCCATAGCGATCGTCTTTTGAGGAGGTAAAAATCATGGTGTTCATCCCTCGTTCCTTATAGCCATGATTGGCCTGCAAAAGAGCTGTGGACTTGCCTGCGTTCATCGTTGAATATGTAAAATGAAGTGATGCCATAACTAAATACTACCCAACTTTAACAAAACACCGTTGCTTATTTTTGCAGCAAGGGAGTCATTTAAGTATTCGGCCTCTTTTCTTTTACCCAATAACCGGTTCTGATCAAAGCTATAATCTTGGGTCTCAATATGTTTTGTATCTGAGATGATCTCTTGATTCCCTTTAAATAAAGACCATACAACTTGGTAGGCTATTTCATATTCCATAGGAGTATTTGTAGCGGAAATGCTTAATATTCTGTCACTGGATATGTCTTCTTTTATAATCAGAACGTAGGATGCCTCATCTCTTTTATCAGAAATCATTACCCCGTTATTCCTCAAAGAATCTTTGATGCTTCTGAAGAACGATGAATAAGGGTCTATTGTCTGGATATAGACCGAGTCAATTTTTTCATTGAGATTGCCCGTGTTTTGAAGCTCAAACCCACATGAGCTTAATATCAAGAAGCCAATCAAACAGGTTAGTTGTTTTAATGTTTTCATTAAATAACGATATTAACTAACTTTTTTGGAACGATGATAATTTTTTTAACTGTATGACCATCTGTGTGTTTTTTAATTTTTTCATCCATCATAACCAATTCCTCGAGTGCCTTATCATCAATGGATTGATCCACAGTTATCTTAGATCTTAGTTTTCCATTGACCTGAATGACAATCTCCACAGTTTCCTGAACCATCAATTCAGGATCATGCGTTGGCCAGCTTTCGTCAATAATTAAGGAGTCATAACCAAGATCAAGCCAGAGTCTATTGCAAATATGAGGCACTATGGGTGATAACAGCAAAATAATAGCTTTAATCGCTTCCTTGACCACTTGTTTATCGACATCGTCATTAATTTCAAAAGCATTCAACTCATTCACCAACTCCATAACAGCAGCAATGGCAGTGTTAAACGTGTATCTTCGTCCAATATCATCGCTAACTTTGGCTATGGTCTGATGCGTTTTTCTCCTTAGGCCCTTTTGCTTATCTGTTAAATTATCCTCTTTATCTAGATCATCAATGCCTGTTATTTGGTCTTTTCTAGACTGAACGGTTGACCAGAGTCGCTTGAGGAATCTGAAGGATCCATTAATCGCTTTATCCGACCATTCAAGGGATTGCTCAGGCGGTGCTGTGAACATCATAAATAATCGAACGGTATCGGCACCATAATTGTTGATCATTTCTTCAGGATCAACGGTGTTTCCTAAGGATTTAGACATTTTAGCGCCGTCATTTAAGACCATGCCCTGGGTGAGCAAGCTTTTAAAAGGCTCATCTCCTTCAACCAGGCCTTCATCTCGCAATAATCGATGATAAAAACGTGCGTAGAGAAGGTGGAGAATAGCGTGCTCTATACCACCGATATATAAATCAACAGGTAACCAATACTTGGCTCTATCATCGAGCATCTTGTCTTTTGAATCGCTCGAACAAAATCTTGCGTAATACCAAGATGATTCCATAAAGGTATCAAATGTATCGGTTTCTCTTTTTAAGCCTTCCTCCCCTCGGTCATTGACCTCGTAGAAATCTTTCATAGACTTTATCGGTGATTTAACACCATCAAATTTAACTTTCTCAGGCAAAACTACCGGAAGATTCTGATCCTTTTCTGTAATAATTTCCTGTTGCTCGTTAATCAGTATTGGTATTGGAGCACCCCAGTACCTCTGTCTTGATACCAACCAATCTCTGAGTCGATAATTCACTACTTTTCTTCCCGATTGATTCTTAGCTAAAGTGTCGCCTATTTTGGTTTTTGCTGATATGGAATCCAGCGAAGTAAAATCCTCTGAGTCTATTAATACCCCCTCCTCAATAAAGGCCTCAGAATCAAAATCATGAGCCTCGTTATTGTTAGGAACAATCACTGGCTTAATCTCCAAGTCATATTTCTTAGCAAACTCAAAATCTCTTTGATCATGGGCTGGAACTGACATTATGGCGCCTGTGCCATAGGTCATAAGAACAAAATTTGCTGTCCACACTGGTATTGGTTTATTGTTAATTGGATTAATCACCTCAATTCCTAGTGGAACACCCAGTTTTTCCATCTTCTCTAATGCTTCCTCTGAAACTGATTGTGATTTTGCGTTCTCTATAAACTCCATTACCTTCGGATCGTTTTCAGCTGCTGACTGCACCAGGGGGTGTTCTGGGGCTAACGCCATATAGGTTGCGCCAAACAGTGTGTCTGGCCTAGTTGTGTAAACACTGATAACATCCGTGGTATTTGAAACTGTAAAATCAATTTCTACACCTTCTGATCGGCCAATCCAGTTTCGCTGCATCACTTTTACCTGTTCAGGCCAATCTAAATCATCTAACCCTGACAATAATTCTTCACAATAATCTGTGATTTTAAGAAACCATTGTGGAAGCTCTCTGCGTTCAACCACTGCACCCGATCTCCATCCCTTCCCATCAATAACTTGTTCATTCGCCAAAACCGTGTTCTCAACAGGATCCCAATTAACCAGTGCTTTATCTCGATATGCCAATCCTTTTTCATAAAGACGGGTGAACATCCATTGCTCCCAACGATAATAATCAGGATCACAGGTTGCTAGTTCACGAGTCCAATCGTATCCAAAACCTAGGGTTTTGAGTTGATCCTTCATGTAGCTAATATTTTCTCGAGTCCACTCTGCGGGTGGCATATTATTTTTTATTGCAGCACCTTCAGCAGGTAAACCGAAAGCATCCCATCCCATAGGTTGCAACACATTTTTCCCAAGCATTCTTTGATATCGGCTAATAACATCACCAATGGTGTAATTCCTGACATGGCCCATATGGAGTCGTCCACTTGGGTATGGAAACATACATAAGCAATAGAATTTTTCTTTTCGAGAATCCTCTGAGACTTCGAAAACCTTGTTTTCTTCCCAAAATTTTTGAGCCTCAGCTTCTATTTCCCTTGGGTTGTATTTATTTTCAGGCATTTTTATTTTTTAAACGAAGCATACCTATAAACGAACCCAATGTCATAATCATTATGATTAATATCAAACAAAAAAGGTCTCCAAAATTTGAATATGGGGTAGAGCCTCCCATGGGCAGAAAAACATCCTTTAAAACAGAGTACTCAAAAGGCTTTAGTTGTTGTTGCACCTTACCGTCAGGTTTAACGATAGCAGTAATCCCTGTGTTAGTTGATCTTAAAAGGTATCTCCCAGTCTCTATTGCCCTCATCCTCGACATCTGGAAATGCTGAGCTGAGGCGATTGATCTACCAAACCATGCGTTATTTGTTGCGTTTACCAATACATTAGAAGCTGGTTGGAAATCTATGATCTCTGATCCAAAAATATCTTCGTAACATATTGAAATAGATAAGAATATCTCGTCGACTTTAGGCATTACCTGGCTGTTTGAGCCTCTTGCAATATCATTGTTGGGCAATCTCATTTCTCTCATCCAGGATCTAATTGAATCTGGCACTGGAAAATATTCGCCGAAAGGAACCAAATGCCTTTTGTTATATGTAATTTGATCATTGCCTAAACTGATCACTGAATTATAGACTTTACCATTCTGGTCTCTGGTGTTTATACCCAGCAGAAGAAGATCTATATTTTTTTGTTTTAAAATGACCTCCAATTCCTTTAAATAAGATTCAACATTGGATGAGATTGCAGGAATTGAGACTTCTGGCCATATAACAATATTAGTGTTTTCTAGCCCTATTAACGCATCCCGATAAAGTTCTAGGGTTTTTAAAAATTCACTTCTTAACCATTTCTTTTCTTGGGCAACGCCGCCTTGAACCAGAGCGACACTGTATTCTTCGTCCATACTTTCTGTCCATTCAACGGAACGGAGGAAAAATGAAGCGGATATTATAATGAACAAACAGCTTATAACTAAATAAGGTCTTTTCTTGATAATAATTAGTAGTAACAAGCCAGAAATCAAAACCGTGATAAAAGAGACCATGAAAACACCGCCTATTGGCGCCCACCCCACTAAGAAATTATTGATTTGGCTGTAACCCAATGATAACCATGGGAATCCTGTAATCGCATAGGCTCTCAAAATTTCTGTTAGAGCCCAAATTGAAGGTGCTATAAATATTAGAACCAGAAAATCAGATTTAAATTCCCTAAAAGCCAGACTAATAAAAAAGCCTGTTATCAGATAATAAATACCCATAACAGCTGCTAACAAACATATTAAAATAATTGCTAGCCAAGATGGAGCTCCGCTGACGATGTGAATACTAATGTAGAGCCAATATAGGCCTCCAGCAAAAATAAACCATCCAAAGAGATAAAAAAACCCTGCAGTATCCTTGGGTGCATTTTGTTTCGCATAATAAAAAAGAAAAGCTAGGCTTAAAATAGGGAAAAAACTTACACCAAAAGGTTCAAAACCCAATAAAAAAAATAAAGCGGTCAAACCAGCAACTATAATCTTTTTAATCAATTTTTGTTACTTCTACACTATCTATGCGTCTGGAATTTGATTCTATGATTTTGCAAGTTATTGACTTCAAATTGACAAGCTCATTTTTATTTGGGAGTCTCCCAATTGTTTGTGTGAGCAGTCCACCTAGAGTGTCGTAATCCTCATCGAGAAATTCAGTCCCGAAAAAATCATTAAAGTCTTCAATTCGAATCAAGGCATCAACAATATATTTATTTTTCTTTACCTCTTTAATTAATGGAGTGTCTTCAATATCGTACTCATCTTCAATATCGCCAACAATTTGCTCTAACAGATCTTCAATTGTTAGTAATCCTGCAGTTCTTCCGTACTCATCCACAACAATTGCTATGTGATTTCGACTCTTTCTAAACTCCTTTAAAAGAATTTTTAACCTTTTACTCTCAGGAATAAATGTGGCTGGTCTTAAAAAGGAGTCCATTTCAAAGCTGTCTTCCCCGTCTTTAGAAAATTTTAATAAATCCTTTGCAAGAAGTATGCCGATCACCTCATCCTTATTATCAGCAATTACAGGAAATCTTGAATGACCAGATTCTATAATGATTCTAAGCAATTCATCAAAATTGTGTGAAGCCTCGAGCAGAATCATATTGGACCTTGGTATCATGATATCTTTGACTTCTAGCTCAGAAACCTCAATCACTCCTTTGATCATTTTAACCTCATCTTTACCGATGAAATCTTTCCACTCGCTCTGATTCAGCATTGAATAAAAAGTATCAATATCTTGTTTCTTTGATTTGAAAAATGATTTTAAGAAATTCATCACGTTAATTAAGCACTCCTCTTTCATCTAATGCTTTCAAAACTTTATTCTCAACAAGCTTCATTTTATTTTCTTCCTCATCATTAAAGTGATCATAACCTAATAGATGAAGAAATCCATGCACAACCATATGAATAAAGTGAGAAGAAACACTGATATCCAACTCGCTAGCCTCTTGCTCAACAACTCCCAAGCAAACCACAATATCGCCTAAAAACGGAGGAGATAGTCCCAATTCTTTTTCCTGTTCAAGATCACCTACAAAGGCTAAAACATTTGTCGCATAACTCTTATTGTTAAACTTGCTATTAATACTCAAGCCCTCATCATGATCAACCAGTCGAACTGTAATTCCAATTGGATAGTCATAGCTAATCAGTGACTTCTCATAGGCTATGCTAATGGCATTATTGATCGAATCACACGAGCTAGGGGATACTAGATCATTAGATGCTTGGATGTCTAAAACTATAGATTTATTACTTTGTGTCATCTTGAGCGTTTAAATTTCTCATAGGCCTCGACAATCTTTTGCACAATCCGATGCCGAACAATATCCTTGTGATCAAAGTTAATTATAGAGATTTTCTCTATCTCGGATAAAACCTCAATAGCATGCTTAAGGCCAGAAGCTTTCTCAGGTGGTAAATCAATTTGAGTCACGTCACCATTAACAACCGATTTTGAGCCAAACCCCATTCTGGTTAAAAACATCTTCATTTGTTCTGTGGTGGTGTTTTGCGCCTCATCCAAAATTATGAAGCTTTCATTAAGAGATCTCCCTCTCATAAATGCCAGCGGCGCTAGCTCTATTGCTCTTCTCTCTATCAAATTTGTAACCTGATCAAAACCAAGCATCTCGTATAGAGCGTCATACATTGGTCTTAAGTACGGATCTACTTTTTGTGATAAGTCCCCAGGAAGAAATCCCAAATTCTCTCCTGCCTCGACAGCAGGCCTAACAAGAACAATTCTTTTAACTTCCTCTCTTTGTAATGATTCTATTGCTGCCGCAACGGCCAAATAAGTCTTGCCTGTCCCTGCTGGACCAATTCCGAAGGACAGGTCATTATTCCTAATCGAGTTTATATAATTAAATTGGTTTTCTGAGCGAGTCTTTATTTCCTTATTGGGCGTATTAATTACAGTTTCTTTAACTGTTGTTCCATTAGATTGACCGTGTGTTTCATTAAGATGCTTCTTAATTATTAAGTGAACTTTTTCTTGATCTAAATCTTCATTTTTTGCAGCTGTATACAATTCCTTGATAATTAGCTCGCCAATGACAAGCTTTGCTCCTTCCCCTTGGAGAACAAAAACATTGCCTCTGGTCTTGATATCGATATTGAGTTCACTCTCTATTGATCTAATATGCGTATCAAAAACACCCAACAAGTTGGCTAAGGTAGAATTTTCTAGGGATTCAATTTGGAATTCTTTTGTTGTCTTCAAGCTTATAACTTCAATTAATAATTCTTGCACGGAGAGAATTAGGCAACGCTTCGGTTATCCTAAGCTCTATCATTTGCCCAATTAGATTTTCATGTCCATCAAAATTAACCCAGCGATTATTCTCTGTTCTTCCAGATAATTGGTTGTTTGTCTTTTTTGACTTTTTCTCCACCAAGACCGTCTGATCAGATCCGACCATACTCTCGCTAATGAGTCTTGAATTCACATTAATCTTAGATTGCAACTGATCCAATCGCTCCAATTTGATTTTGTAGTCTGTGGTATCTTCCATTTCGGAGGCTGGTGTATTTGGCCTCGGACTAAAAATAAAACTAAAAGACTGATCAAAGCCTATCGTGTCTATTAAATCTAGGGTTTCCTTAAAATCAGAATCTGTTTCTCCAGGGAAGCCGACGATGAAGTCAGATGAGATACTAATATCTGGCCTGAGTGATCTAAGTTTGTTAATTCGGTCGATATAAAGCTCAACTTTATGCTTCCTTTCCATTAATTGGAGTATTTTATTCGACCCACTCTGCACAGGAAGGTGAAGATAATTTGCCAATTTTGGATTTTCAAAAGTGTTGATAAGATCGTCAGTAAATTGGAGGGGATGAGAGGTAGTGAAACGTATCCTTTTAACGCCATCTATAAGGC
>LUMF01000017.1_pt1 | contig 35430 bp, 37 predicted proteins | sample 729701 | NCBI WGS metagenome assembly LUMF01 (sample SAMN03860270, study PRJNA289734) | marine metagenome | biome: seawater column; feature: ocean; material: water; isolation source: Red Sea water column Station 34 - depth 100m | place: Saudi Arabia: Red Sea | collected 2011-10-15 | depth 100 m | reverse complement strand
TAATTAATTATTTTACTAATGTTAATTACATAGTTGCTTGTTGTGCATCATGGAACATCTGGCTTTTTGCACAACCTGCTGCTAATTCGTCTCCAGCTCCTCTTCTCATAAGACCTCGGTAAAGACCATCTTCGAGTTTTTCGCCTTGTCGTTCTTCCCATTCCTCAACAGTAATGGAGTATTTCTTTTGAATTCTGTCTCGATACCACTCTGGAATAACATTAAACGCACAGAATGGAACTATCCTAAGATCAGGCGTCAAATAATGAATATCACACCTTTGTAGCCTTTCAAGATCCTCATTATACTTGTCCTGGAAGTGCATCATGCCTAAGAATAATCCCTTGACATGGAATCCACCAACTGCATCAAATGATCTTTTCATTAGTATACTGCTAAACATCTTAGCCAAATCTAGACCTGCTGGCTGTTTATCTTTATCAATAAAGCCTTTCAATTTTCTTACTACTTCTAACATTGTAAAGTATTTGTTAGCACCAGAACGAATTTCTTCTGATTTATCCTCAAACAATTCAAGCATTCCTTGAAGGTCACAAAAACGTGTCATAGGAACAAATTTCTTTGTATCTGCATCTTCGAAAACATATGTACCAGCACCACAAGCAAAATGAATTGACAATTCATATTTTGGTTTACTAGAAAATGCTTCAATCACATTTGTAAGTGGCATACAACTTGGTACAGGATACCAATCATCTACAGTCACTTGACCATCTGTTTGTTCTTCAATTCTCTGGATACAATCAGGAACGGTAATTCTATACTTTTCTCTTTCAGTTTTTCCCATTCTTCCAGTTAATGATACTGGTTGGAAGTTAACCGCATGTACAACATCCATATTCTTTTGTGCATATCTAACAATACCACCAAGCTCATGATCATTAATTGATTTAATCACAGTTGGAACAAATACTACAGTTGTTCCAGTTTTTCTACATGTATCTAATGCATATGGTATTTCCCAATGATTTTTTGGATTGGTTCTTGCCGTTACTCCATCAAAACTAAGATAAAGGTTGTTACATCCTGCCACTCTCACATCACGGCCAGCTTCTGGATCTAATGCATGTCGTATTCCATTCGTATTCATTTGTATATGGTCAACATGTTCTTCTTTCATTATTTTGATCAAATCAGTAATATCTTCCCTTAACATTGGTTCACCGCCAGTAATTTGCATAGAGTTTCCAGGAATTGGTCTTTCAGCTCTAAGCGTTTTCATCATAGCGCGAACTTGGTCTTGACTTGGTTCATACATGTAAGCGCCTTCAAGACCTTTCTTTACATAAAAGAAACAGTACCAGCATGTTAAATCACATCTGTTTGTTACTATAATATTTGCAAGTCCGCTGTGAGAAAGGTGGTTAGTACAAAGTCCACAGTTGTTTGGACATGAACATTTGTCTTCCATCATAACGTTTGGTGCATGTGCTCCCTTTCCATCAACCCAATAAGTACTAAATTTCTTGTACATGTCATAGGAACCAAAATACAGTTCTTCACATTCTCCGTGTGTTGGACAAGTCTTTGACATGAAGACTTGGTTATCTCTTTCAAATACCTCAGCATCCAGAATCATATTACAATCAGGACAAATGCTTTGAGTAAAACGAATAGTGGATTTTTTACCCAATGATTTCGTAGACTGATTTGAAATCTGAATTAATGCCATTACTATGGATTTTTCAAAAATTGGTATATAATAACTTACATACTATACACCGTTGGAATAGGGAGCTAGTTTATACTATGCATTAATAACAAAACAAAAGGAGAAATCATGAGTGTTTCCGATCAAACACAGAAATCTTTAGAAAAAATAGGTCTGACAGGATATGAAATTAAGACGTTTACCTCGTTATTAAAAACCGGAGAGCTTACTGCCTCAGATTTAAGCAAACAGTCTGGTGTTCCATATTCAAAGATCTATGAGGTTTTAGGCATGTTAGAAGAAAAAGGTTGGATAGGATCAGATAAATCAAGACCAACAAAATATTTTGCAAAATCTCCTAATTCTGCATTGCAAACAACAAAACAAAAACTTGAAGAAGATTTCGCTAAAAATGAGAAAACCATACTAAACGATCTTAACCCAATCTATAAAAAAAGTGGAACCGCGGAAAAACCTGATATCTGGGTTATAACAGGAACCATGAATATAGCAACTAGAATTCTTGAGATGATTGACACGTGTAGAGAAGAAGTGTTAATTGCTATTCCAAAAGCAGGAGAAGAATTAGTAAAACAAGCCTTGCCAAAAATAAGGCAACTACATGATAAAGGAGTAAAGATTACAATTCTTACATCTGACAAATTTGATAAAGATGCAATCAAAGGACTTACTAGAGTTTCCACTGTAAAGATGAAGAAGGGACTATTTGGTGGTGGTATAATTTCCGATAAACATAACGTCGTAATTCTGCTTGGGCCAGAAATTAGCCATTCAAATGCTTCCGAAATTATAGCAATTTCTACTGATCATGCTGAATTATCTGGTTTTGCAAGGGAATATTTTGAATATTTATTAAAAGATGCATCGAAGGTAAAGTAATGGCTAAAAATAATGATGAGATTTTATTCGTTGGAACAGCTGAGGCTGAACACGTTGAGATGTACCTTAAAGCAATTTGGCATATCAAAGAACGTAATGACCCAGTAAAAATTAGTACAATTGCAAAGATGCTCAATGTAAGACAGCCAAGCGTTGTTCAAATGTTAAAAAAACTAAATGAAAAAGAACTTGTTGAATATAATAAAGCAGGTGTCACTCTTACTGAAAGTGGTGAAAATGTGGGCTCGAATATGATGAGAAATAGTAGATTGCTTGAGGTTTTAATGGATAGTGCACTTAAGGTAGAAATTGATGAAGAGATGGTATGTGGGATCGAACATCATATGAATAAACAGTTTACAGATGCCCTCTGTACAATGCTGAATCACCCACGGAAATGTCCACATGACCATAAAATTCCAAAGGGAGAATGCTGTAAAATGTGGTCATGGTCGTCAAAATCATGATGACAAATTTAGAGAATCGGCAAGAGCAAATGAGGAGCAATCACAAAAGCGTGATGCTGACTTTGGCTAATTTTTCACTCACCTTATAGAAAACTATACAGGCTCAGAACTCAAGATCCTCATCATCAAGTCAAAGGGACAAGCTCATCAACGCCTGCAAATCATCTTTGAAGAAATACTAAATGAATCTTTCACGAAGCTTGATAAATAACAACTGACATTAATAGAAAATGGTAAAAATAGATACTCCAGCATCAATGGAAAGTTTTAGATCATTCATAATGGTTAGCACATGTAGCTCATTTGCTCCACAAAGTTATTCGGATGATACTGAAGTTTTTCCAGAGCGTGATGAGGATCTTGGTTCCATATACGTTGAAGCCGCAGATAAGGTAACTTTGAAGAAAATTCGTGATATTACATTTGTAAATGCAAAGGATGTATTGGGAATAATCTATAATTCTAGGAGTGGAAATACAAAACTGAAATGGCGTCAGATTAGACGTAATAATGGTAAGGTGACAGGTGAAGCATCATCTAACTCTCTTGTGAATTTAGCACAAAGTGGAGTAATTACACTTGATTGGGTAGAAAATTATGTTCGGAAGAAAACCCAAGAAAATTGATATTATTTTTCTTTCTTGAATAAAAAATAGACATGCGAACAAAAACTATTGATGAAAATTCAATTTCATGCATTCCAGAAGATTCAGACGATCTGATTGCACTACGTAGAGTTATCAAAAAAGGTGATAAAATTGTTGGAGAAACTGTTCGTGTTATTAAACAGGAGAAGGAATTTGCGAGGCCAGATAAGGGTGAACGCGTTAAGATTAGGCTATCAATAGAAGTTGAAAAGATATCATTAGATAATGTATTAGATAGAATACGGGTTGGTGGAATAATCAAGGAATCCAATAACGAATCAGTTCCGCACGGATCACATCACTCATTTATTATCAAAATTGATGAACCGTTTAATCTACTCAAAAAAAAGTGGACGTCAGTAGAAAAAAAACTCGTAAGAACTAAAGATAATAATTTGACATTTATCTTAGTTGCAATAGATACTAGTGATTGTGGTGTTGGAAAACTAAAAGGAACACATCTACATATAATGCCCAATATTTATTCGGGATCAAGTGGAAAAAGATACAAAACTAATTTTAAAATAGAAAACTTTTTTGATGAGATTTCAAAGGCATTGTTGGCTATTGTCAAAACAAATGATCAGCTCATAGTATTTGGTCCAGGAGAAACAAAAAAGAAATTTGTAAACTTCCTGACGAAAACACAGATTGGTCAAGACCATGAAATCAAAATTGTTGAAGGTGTAGATTCTAGTGGTGAAGATGGTATCCATATATTTACCAAATCAAAATCAATGAAAGATATAATATCAAATAGTAAGCTTGCAAAAGTTTCTGATATCATCGACCAAGTTATGATTCTTGCAAACAGAAAAAGCTCCAAATTCACAATGGGTCTAGAAGAAACTAAAAGAGCAAATGAATACAGTGCTATAGATTCTCTAATCTTTTCGGAGAAAGCAATTCAAAGTAATGATGAACAAGAAATTATTAATTTCCTAAATGATGTAGAATTAAAGGGTGGTACAGTATACAGTGTTGATGCAACCACCGATGCAGGTCTAAGAGTAACTGGACTTGGTGGTATTATTTCTACTCTAAGATTTGCAGTAGAATCTAGTTAGTAGAATCAACAAGCCATTTCATATATGGTTGATTAATAGACTCAACATTAATTTCTGCAATCTCTGGTACATCGTATGGATGAAGTTTTTTCAGTTCTTTTTTTAGAGTTGATTGGTTTTTTTTAGTAGTCTTAAAAAATGCAAGATACTCATTCTGGTTTTCCACTTTTCCTTTCCAAGTATAAACCGATGATATTTTTGTGATATTGACGCATGCAGCTAGTTTTTTCTTTACTAGTTTATTTGCAATTCTTGTAACTGATTGTTTACTAGGAAATGTTGATACAATGACTGCTGGCTTCACAGTAACCGATAAATTTACGTGAATAAAAAAAGTACCAATCGATTTGGCTCTTGATCTCCTCACTGACAATGCAATAATTTACGTTCTCATTGCCTGGGTTGTAATCCTAGGTATAGCAAAGGCCATAAAATTGGAAAAACATGGTTTTGAAATAAAGCCATATAGTCTTACGTACAAAAACACTCAGGTTCAGTCTGCACTTTCAAAAATGCTGACTAGAACAAAACGTGGAATTCGGGTTTTTGCTGATGTAAGCGTTGTAGCAGGTTTTCTAATGATGGGATTTGCATTCTGGTTTCTGTTGAATAATCTTTCAAACTTTTTTGTAGAGCCAACTGAATTTGCTGAATTGACTGTGTTGATACCTGGAGTTACATTAACTTCTGTTTCAGCTATATTGTATTTTCTATTGTCTATCCCAATTGTCCTGATCATGCATGAAGGTGCTCATGGTATAGTAGCTACTCTAGAAAAAATAAAGATCAAAACTGGAGGGTTTGCAGTTTTTATTGCATTGTTTGCAGGGTTTGTGGAACCAGATGAAAAGGAATTTGACAGTGCAAAAAAAATATCCAGACTTAGAGTTATAGGAGCTGGTGCGACTTCAAATGTAATCTTTGCATTTGCTTTGGGGGCATTGCTATTAACAAATCCAATTTTTGCACTAGTATTACCAGAACCATTCTTGGGATGGTTTTACGAAGCACCTGACGGAGTGCTCATTATTTCAATCATGGAAGATAGTGGGGCAGAAAAAGCAGGTTTACAAGCAAATGATTTGATAATGGGTGTAAATGGTGTAGTGATAGTATCGCCGTTCGATTTTCAGAAGGTTGATCTTAAACCAGGGGATACCGCTACTATTACAGTTCAAAGAGATGGTCAACAGATACAACTACCTGTTGAGATTATGCCATCACCTGATGATCCTGAGAGAGGTTTGATTGGTATCATAAGAGATAATGCAATGTCATACAAACCAGTTTTGAATTTCATAGAATGGAATCCTCAGGTATCGATGTTTCTTCTTTGGTTATGGATGATTTCGTTTTTCATTGGAATTATCAATATGCTTCCATTACCTATACTGGACGGAGGGAAGTTTATCTATACAATTATTGAGAAACATGCTTCAGAGAAAAAAATTAATGCTATAATGTGGTCTGTCTATGCTTTTACTTTCGTTCTATTTGCGCTCAATATCGCATTATCATATGTAAAATCTGGATGGTTTACTATCTAATCGTTAAAACCTAAATTACTGAAAATTCAGTAACAAAATAATGAGTTGTGACAAATGTCAGAAACAAGCAGCATATACCAGAAAGTATTCTGGAGAAACGCTTTGTTCTGACTGTTTTTCTAATTCTATTTTACACAAAGCTGCTAAAACAATATCAAAACATAAGATGATCAGAAACAACGAGCTTGTTTGCGTTGCTGTTTCAGGTGGAAAAGATTCTCTAGTATTATTAGATGTATTGAATAAAATGTCAAAAACTCATAATTTTAGACTAATGGCTGTAACAATTGATGAAGGAATCCCTGGATACAGAGATGAGGCTCTGAAAATAGTCGAAAGTTTTTGTACCAAATTAAACATAGAGCATAAGGTCTTTTCATACAAAAATCTGTTTGATCTAACGTTGGAAGAATCCTTACAATTAAGAAATGACCAGAAACTTTCTTCCTGTTCAATTTGTGGTACATTTAGACGAAGAGCGTTGGATCATGCTGCAAAATCAATTAACGCAGATGTAATTGCAACTGGTCATAACTTGGATGATACACTTCAAACATTTCTAATAAATACACTTTCTGGGGATACTACAAAAATAGGTTGGATGGATCCTGATACATCCTCAAACAAACTAAGAAAGATTAAGCCATTATCTGAGATTTATGAGTCAGAAATTGTATTTTATGCATTTACAAATAATCTTCCGTTTCAAACGGAACCATGTCCACATATGGATGAGGGAATTAGAACAGAAATCCGTGAATTTCTAAATGCACTTGAATCAAATCACAATGGAATAAAAAATAATATGTATAGTTCAATTATGAAAATTTCCCAATTTACTAAGCAAGCGGAACAAAAAGAAAAACGAAAATGTTCAATATGTGGAAATGAATGTAGTGGAAATGTTTGCTCAGTATGTAAAATGATAACGCGTTTAACTAAGGAATGATCCAAATTCAAATATAACATTAGATTGAAGTATGAACGGTAGTAGGTAGGACCGGGGTGCTAGCCGTGCCCTGTTCTGAAACCGGCTATATGCAGAGGTCAGCAACTGCTGGGTAAATCTCTAGAATGGTAGTTCCCACTGGGTGTGTGGAAATGAAATCACGCCGAGGCGGGTGGTTGTAGGACTAGAATTATCCGAAGGGATAATCTCTAAGACCGAACCATCGAAAGGGATCAGGTCCGGGAGGGAGCAATCCTAAGGTGGAACATTCACGCTTCCTCGTCAACGTGGCGGATCTTGCGTGCCTTGAAATGGGGCTATTGATCTAGCCTAGAACCAGCAGAACTACTACCGTATTAAACTTTAAAATTAATACAAAACTTCAAACGTTGAAAATTCATTTCGAAATTCTTCATTACTAACTTGAATATCATCTACGCGTGAATTTGCAGGACCAACTCTAGTCCATTTGATCACTGAATTGACTGATGTACTATCACCCTCAAGTAAAGCTTCTACACGTTTATCAGGTAAATTTCTAACCCAACCCACAACGTTATTCTTCTTAGCAATAACCTTCAAAGCTTGTCTGAAAAAAACTCCCTGTACCTTACCACTAATGAAAATATGTACACGTTGATTTTCCATAGATATACAAAAATGAAGATGCTAATCAGTTTTAGGAAAATAAGTTACTTCTTTCTTTCCTTAATTCGTGCTCTTCCAGTTTTTCTTGCTGCAATGCTTCCAACCTTTGCTCCTGGTGGTGCATCACGTGCCACTGTTGAACTTTGACCAACATGTTGGTGTCTACCGCCTCCATGAGGATGGTTATAAGCTCCTTGAGCTACACCTCTAACAATTGGGTATTTTTGACCTTTAGCTTTGAATCGTCTTACTGCGACACCAGCGCGCATCAATGGTCTATCACCAACTCCACCTCCCGCCAAAGTCCCTATCATAGCTCGATTCTTTGGATTAAGTGTAGCAAATTTTCCGGATGGAAGTTTTAGTGTAACACCCTTGTCTTCATGTGAAAATACTGTTGCGTTCGTACCAGCTGATTTAATAAAAGATCCACCGTCACCAAATTGTTTTTCTACGTTGCACACAGTTGTGCCATCAGGAATATTTTGTATGCTTATTACATTTCCATCATTAATTTTCGATTTTAATCCAAACTGAATATGTGAACCAACTTTAGCACCAAGAAACGCTGGAAGGAATGAAGTAGTACCATCATTAAATCTCACTTTGGCTAGTGGAACATCACGACCTCGTTCATGAACAAGATCTATGATCTCTCCGTCATGATTATCTGAAAGTCCAAAACTAGGATATTTTGCCGGTGCGATCTTTCCTGTAGAGGCTACTCTAAATTGTAATCCTCCACGGCCACGTCTTCTAACAAGAGGTCTTTTTCCCAAGGTGAAATTTCGTGACTATTCAACAGATTTTAAGCTTCTGATTAAATCGAGTATTTGTAGAGAAATTTAACGACAAAGGTATAAACGATACTTGGAGGGTGATAAATTATGAGCGAGAGTGAGCTATCACTTAAGGTTTTGGAGGCATATACACGGGACGTTGGGCGTGGTGTAGCAAGAATTGACTATGATTCTATGGATACATTAAATGCCTCAACCGGAGATGTCATTGAAGTTAAGGGTAAACGTAGAACTGTCGCTAAATGTTTACCTCTTTACCCATCTGATGAAGGAAAAGGCATTATCAGAATAGATGGACTGGGACGAAATAACTCGGGAATTGCGATCGGAGATAGTATTTCAGTAAAAAAAATCAAGGCTACAGCAGCAGAGAAAATTATTGTAGCACCATTAGAAGCCATTCCACCAATTGATGAAAGATATCTTGCAGACGCTTTAGAAAGCGTGCCTTTGATCAAGGGCGATAATGTAATGGTACCATACTTTGGTGGTAGGTTGACGTTTCAGGTAATTGGAGTAACACCTAATGCTGATGCTGTACTTGTAACACAAAAAACAGTTTTCACTATAGCTGAAAAAGGTGAAACACTAAGAGGTGTTCCACAGGTTTCTTATGAAGACATTGGCGGTTTGACTGACGAGATTAAGAAAGTTAGAGAAATGATTGAACTACCATTGCGCCATCCAGAGATATTTGAAAAATTAGGAATAGAAGCTCCAAAAGGAGTATTACTTTATGGACCACCTGGTACAGGAAAAACCTTGTTAGCAAAGGCTGTGGCAAATGAAAGCAATGCACATTTCATTAGTATTTCTGGTCCTGAAATCATGAGTAAATTCTACGGTGAAAGTGAAGCTAGATTACGAGAGATATTCAAGGAGGCTAGAGAAAAGGCTCCATCAATTGTTTTCGTTGATGAGATTGATTCTATAGCACCTAAACGAGAAGAAGTCACGGGTGAAGTAGAACGAAGAGTTGTTTCACAGATGCTTTCACTCATGGATGGATTGGAAGCTAGAGGTAAAGTAATTGTAATCTCTGCAACAAACAGACCAAACGCAATTGATCCAGCATTAAGAAGACCTGGAAGATTTGACAGAGAGATTGAGATCAAAGTTCCTGATAAAAAGGGAAGGGCTGACATCCTTAACATTCACACAAGAAACATGCCATTACACGAAGATGTAGAAATAAAGCAAGTATCTGCAATTAGCCACGGATATGTTGGTGCCGACTTGGAATACTTGTGTAAAGAAGCGGCAATGAAGTGTTTACGTAGATTATTACCAGAGATTAACTTAGACGATGAAAAGATTCCTCCTGAAACACTTGATAAGTTAATTGTTAATGGAGAAGATTTCAAAAAAGCTTTGATAGAGGTTACACCATCCGGTATGAGAGAAGTATTCATTGAAAACCCAGATGTAAAGTGGGACGAAGTTGGTGGTCTAAATGATATCAAACAGGAACTTCAGGAAGCAGTTGAATGGCCAATGAAATACCCTACTCTATATGATAAATTAGGACATAAAATGCCTCGTGGTATTTTACTTCATGGTGCAAGTGGTACAGGAAAAACTCTGTTAGCTAAAGCAGTTGCTACCGAAAGTGAAGCAAACTTTGTTTCCGTACGAGGTCCTGAATTATTATCAAAGTGGGTAGGAGAGTCAGAGAGAGGTATTCGAGAAATTTTCAGAAGAGCTAGACAATCATCACCATGTGTAGTATTCTTTGATGAAATTGATTCAATAGCACCAATTCGAGGAGGAGGAGCAGAAACACAGGTTACTGAAAGAGTTGTTAGTCAACTATTAACAGAGTTAGATGGCATGCAGGATATGCACGGTGTAGTAGTATTAGCTGCTACAAATAGAGCAGATATGATTGATCCAGCTTTACTTAGACCTGGAAGATTTGATAAAATTATCCAGATTCCATTGCCAGATAAAGAATCCAGACAAAGAATTTTGGAGATTAATGCAGAAGAAATTCCATTCGTAAAAGATCCTAACAGTCCAGACTATGTGAATTTTGTTAAATTAGCAGAGGCAACTGAAGGATTTAGTGGCGCAGATGTAGCAGCTATAGCAAACACTGCTGTATCTTTTGTTATCCATGAACACCTTGACAAATATGCCATGGGTGAACCTGCTAAAAAAACGCCAACAACAGCTGATGCAAAGGAGATACCAGCTAAACAAGCGGATATGACTAACACGAAATCGGAAAAAGAGGCACGAGCTGCTTCAGCAGAAGATGAAAAAGCTGCCAAAGCCAAAGAGGAAAAAGAAATTTCTAAGGTTGAAAAAGAAGTAGAACTTTCTGCTTTCAGGTAGTTTTAATAAAATAACTGCTTAAACCATCACAATGTCAGAAGACCAAGGATATTCTGGAAAAGCTCTTGAATGTTTGAAAAAAAATAATGCCAAAGTTGGCGATTCAATCAAGATTACTGCTGATTTAACATACTCTGGAATTCTAATGCCCAGATACGAGTCTGGTGATGATATGCATCTAGTAGTAAAATTAGGAAGTGGTTACAATGCAGGAATTAACATTGACGATATTCAAAACATAGAGATTGTTTCCAGTTCTGAACTAAAGCATGAACAGAATGAAGAAAGAAAAGAGGATCCAGAACTTCCAAAAATTTTACTTCTTTCTACGGGAGGAACAATCGCAAGTAAGGTTGACTACAGAACTGGTGCTGTTACTCCCGCGCTTACTGCTTCTGATATCAATGAAGCAGTTCCAGAGCTTGGAAAAATTGCTAACATTGATGCAGAAGTTTTGTTCTCCGAATATTCAGAAAATTTACAGCCAGACCATTGGACAAAAATTGCAGAAAAACTTGATTCACTTGCAGATTCCGACTATAAAGGAATACTAATTGCACATGGAACAGACACCATGCATTACACATCTTCTTTTTTGTCTTTTGCACTTGCTGGGTTTCCCATTCCAGTTGCACTTGTTGGATCACAGAGATCATCTGACAGACCGTCATCTGATGCGGCGATAAACCTGATTGCGGCTTCAAAATTCCTTGTTGAATCTAACACAAAGGGTATTTTTCTTGTTATGCACCATAATGATAATGATCAGACAGTTGCATGTCATGTCGGAACCAGAGTTAGAAAAAATCATACAAGCAAGCGTGGAGCGTTTGAGACTATGGGTGGTCACCCAGCATTCATAATTGCTGAAGAAAAAATTAAGAAAAATATGCAAGATGATTTTTTTAAAAACTCAAAATACATTCCAAGAATGAAGATTGATACTAAAGTATCTCTTGTAAAATATCATCCAGGTTATGACCCAGAATTGATTGAAAATATGATACAAACAGGATGCAAGGCAATAATTTTTGAGGGAACAGGATTAGGCCATGTTGGGCGTACAATGTACGATGTTGTAAAAAATGCAAAGGAAAATGATCTGTTTTTGGGAATGACATCACAGTGTATCGACGGCAGGGTTAGGATGACAGTCTATGAAAGTGGTAGAGATTTGTTAGATTTAGGAATCACTCCTCTTGAGAATATGACGCCAGAAACTTCACTGGTAAAAGCCATGTGGGCTTTAGGAAATTCAAAGAATACAGATGAGATGAAGTCACTAATGCTGGAGAATATTGCTTCAGAGTTTTAATTATGTCTGAAATTGATTTTGAAAAAATTGGTTTGAAGGTTGGATTAGAGATTCACCAACAGCTTGACACTAAAAAAAAGTTGTTTTGTAAATGCCGACCGATAGAAAGTGATGAATATACTGAAAAATTCTCTAGAAGCCTAAGAACGGCAAAAAGCGAGCTTGGTAAATTGGATCCAGCAGCATTATTTGAAAAAACAAAATCAAAGAAAATCAATTACTATGCAAATTCTCAAAGCAGTTGCCTAGTCGAAAAAGACGAAGAACCTCCTCATGATCTAGATCACGATGCAAAGAAGATTTCATTACTGATTAGTAGCATGCTAGAATCAAAAATTTTCAGTGAGATTCACGTTATGAGAAAGACCGTTATTGATGGCTCTAACACCTCTGGCTTTCAAAGAACTATGCTTGTTTCCCAAGGAGGAAATCTAAAGGTAGGTGAAAAAAAGATTGGAGTGCAGGCAGTTTGTCTTGAGGAGGATGCGGCGAAACTTCTCAGTAATGAACAAAGTGAAACAAACTACAGTTTAGATCGCCTCGGTGTCCCATTAGTTGAAATTGCCTTAGAACCTGTAAGTACCAAGCCATCTGAAGTTAAGGAAATTGCTTTAACACTTGGAAGATTGTTAAGGGCAACAAGGATGGTAAAAAGAGGAATTGGCACCATCAGGCAAGATGTAAATATTTCAGTTATGAACAGCGGAGTTGTAGAAGTAAAGGGTGTACAACAGCTAGATCAACTTGAAAAAATAATTAATTATGAATCTAAAAGACAACACGGACTAATTTTAATTGCAGAAAAACTCAAAAAATTATCAATAACAATCACGAAAGAAGATATCATTGACGTTACTGAAATTTTCAAGGCTTGCGAATCAAAAATAATTCAAAAGGCATTGAAATCGAATGCAAAAATTAAGGCTATACGAATGAGAAATTTTTCAGGTCTGTTTGGTTTCGAACCATATCCTGAAATTAGATTAGGAAAAGAAATTGGACAGCTCGTAAGATTTTTTGGTATTGGAGGAGTTTTCCATTCGGATGAGCTTCCTAATTATGGAATTAATAATTCAGATGTTGATAAGATAAGAAAACATCTTGAATTAGTAGACGGGGATGGTTTTCTGATTATTGCTGGTGAAGATTCAAAGTTGGATTATGCTGTAAATTCTATAGTAAAAAGAATTCAAGATGCAGCAGATGGAGTACCAGCTGAGACTAGAGCTGCCACACAAGAGGGTGAAACTATTTTTCTTCGACCACGTCCTGGTGCGTCAAGAATGTATCCGGAGACAGACATACCCTCTGTTAGTGTAATGCCTGAAGAAGTAAAACTTGCAAAAGACAACATTCCAAAATCATGGGATGAATCAATTGCTGAAATTCAACAAAAATATGATCTAAATCTTCAACTATCTGAACAGATTTTTGACTCAGAATATCTGGAGTTGTTTGAAAAAATCTGTCAAAATGAAAAAAACTCGCCAAACTTTGTAGCTTCTATACTCTGTTCTAGCATAACAAACATGGGTAGACAGGGACTTGATGTAACCTTATTGAAACCAGAACACATCATAGAGGCGTTTGGGCTGTTAGCTGCTGATAAAATACCTAAGGAATCATTGGAGATTATTTTCGAAAACATCATGTCTGGAAAATCAGAAAACGTTTCAATGGCTATGCAAAGTGCAGATGTTTCAAGTATGGATAGGGATGAGTTAAATGGAATTTTAGACCAAGTCATTCAAAGTAACATGGAACTTGTTAAGAAATTAGGAGATAAAGCGATAACTACACTGATGGGAATTGCCATGAAAGAAGTGAGAGGTAAGGCATCAGGAAAAATAGTTAATGATCTTCTACACAAAAAGATCTCAGAATTATAAAATGCGGGAAGTGGGATTTGAACCCACGAACTCCTAGGAGATAAGGATCTGAACCTTACGCCGTTGGCCAGGCTGGGCGACTCCCGCAACAAGAAAAGAAAAAACATAGAATAAGTTTGTTTTTTGTGAGTAAACACAAAATAGCCGAGTATTCATATCAATTTAGTGGAATTCAGGGAGATATACTGCAATGACTGCAAGAAGGTGCTTGCTAGGTATAATACAAAATATTACTCAACAGATATGATAGCGGAGCTAATTCAGACGATTCATGTTGTTCACACTCGTGGTGGACACCACATAAAAATTCACAAGAAAAAATCCTAGAATAATTGATATTAATCGAACGAGTCGTCCAGTTCCTTTAACAAATCCTTTTGGTGATTGTTTAGTTTTTTTGGAATGTTAACAACTAACCTAACATATTGATCACCTCTGCCTCTAAATCCACGTCCAGGCAAACCTTTACCCTTGAGTTTGATTATTGAGTTTGGTTGGCTTCCAGGTTCAACAGTAATTTTATTGAATCCATCTAGTGTAGGAACTTCAAACTTTTTTCCTAAACTTGCATCCGTCATTGAAATTTGTGCGTCATAAAAAATATCTCTTCCGTCACGTTTGAATTTAGGATGAGGTTGAATGCCGACCCTTATTATGAGATCACCGTTCGCACCACCAGGTATTGATTCACCCTCACCAGATATGACATAATCACCATTGTCTATGCCAGCGGGAAGTTCGAATGAGATATGTTTGGTTCCTTTTACTTTTCCTAACTTACATTTTTTGCAAGGTTTTTCTATCATCATTCCTTGTCCGCTACATTTTCTACACGGTTGAACAGTTACAAAGGTAGAAAATCCCATATTACGACTTACCCTAACTTGTCCTTGACCATCACAATCTGAACATTTTATTTTAGATGTTCCGGGAGAACATCCAGAACCATTACAATCAGGACAATCCACATTTTTTTGTAAATCAAGATCCATTTTCTTCCCATTCAGCACATCTTCTAGTGAAACAGAGGTTTCATACAACATGTCAGAGCCTCTTTGTCTTCCAAAACCACCAAATCCTTGTCCTCCTCCAAACAGATTTTCAAAAATGGAGTCAAAACCACCTGTTGTTCTTCTACCTCTACCACCAAACAAATCGCTAAAGATGTCATCAAAGTTAGCGCCAGCTCCTCTGAAAATATCCTCTGTACTATATCGACCATCTACACCAGCATGACCATGTTGATCGTAGAGTTGTCGTTTTTTTGTGTCTGATAAAACTGCATATGCCTCAGAAATCTCCTTGAAATGTTCAGCTGCCTCAGATGATTTGTTTCTGTCCGGATGAAATTTTAAAGCTAGTTTTCTGTATTGAGATTTGATCTCATTTATTTGGGCATCCTTTGAAATGCCTAAGACTTCATAATAATCACGCTTTGCACTCATCTGTAATCAAATAATTTTAGTTTTGAATTTTATTTAGATTGCTCTTCATCTGGTTTAGATTCTGGTTCCGGTTCTGGCTCTGATTTTTCTTCAGATTTGGCTCCATCTTGCTGTTGCTCTGCACCTGGTGGTGGAGTTGCATTCTTGTATAATTCAGTGGTGATTTCATTAACTACAGCTTTCAATGCATCTAGTTTTGTCTTAATTTGCTCTGAATCCTGACTTAGCACTTCCTTTACTTCCTTTACCGCGTCTGTAATCTTAATTCCCTGTTCCTGTGATATCTTATCTTTAAGATCTTGGTTGACTAGTTTTTCGGTTGTATAGATGAAACTTTCTGCCTCATTTTTGATATCTACAGATTCCTTTTTCTTCTTGTCTTCTTCTGCATGCTTTTCGGCATCTTGTTTCAATTTTTCTACTTCTTCATCTGAGAGTTTGGTGGTAGATTCTATTGTAATTTTAGCATCCTTTCCAGTTCCAAGATCCTTGGCTGTGACATTTATGATACCATTTGCATCAATGTCAAATTTCACATTAACCTGTGGAACACCTCTAGGAGCAGGAGGAATATCAGTCAGATTGAAACTTCCCAATGAAACATTATCAGCAACCATTGGTCGTTCTCCCTGTACCACGTTTATTGTAACTGCAGTTTGATTATCAGCAGCTGTCGTGAAGGTTTTATCCTTGGATGTGGGTATTGTCGTATTTCTCTCAATTATTGGTTCACGTACACCACCTAAGGTTTCAATTCCTAATGTTAAGGGAGTAACATCTAGTAAGACAATATCACTTTCAACATCTCCTGCCATAATACCAGCTTGAACAGCAGCGCCAAAGGCTACAGCCTCCATCGGATCAACTCCAGATTCAGCATCTTTTCCAATCGTATCCCCAACAAATTTTTTCACAATTGGCATTCTGGTAGGTCCACCAACAAGGACGATTTTGGTGATGTCTGAAGTAGAAATTTTTGCATCCTCAAGTGACTTGTCAATTGAAGGCTTGCATCTTTCGACTAATGGTGTCACCAGACTATCTAGCTTAGCTCTCGTTAGTTTAACTTCAAGCGCAGTTTTTTCATGAATATATGGTAAGTTTATGTCAGTTTCCATTACGCCAGAAAGTTCAATCTTTGCCTTTTCACAGGCCTCTCTAAGTCTTTCCATAGCTTTCTTGTCGCTTGAAAGATCAATACCCTCTTTCTTTCTGAATTCTTCCTTGACATAATCCATTATTACTAAATCCATATCTGTTCCACCCAACTTAGTGTCACCAGAAGTACTCATCACCTCAAAGACGCCACCACCCATTTCCATTATTGTAACATCTAATGTGCCTCCACCAAAGTCAAACACCAATATTTTCATGTCCTGTTTTGCTTTGTCAAGACCAAAAGCAAGAGAAGCTGCTGTTGGTTCATTGATAATTCGTACTACATCAAGACCAGCTATGGTTCCAGCATCTTTGGTAGCTTGTCTCTGATTATCATCAAAATAGGCAGGAACTGTAATTACTGCTTTGTTAATCTTATCTCCAGTAAATGCTTCAGCATCTTTCTTGATTTTTTGTAAAATAAACGCAGAGATTTGTTGTGGCTTGTATTCTTTACCTTCAATTTTGTAAACATGATCTGTTCCCATCTTTCTCTTGGCTTTGCTAATAGTATTTTCTGGATTTGTTACAGCTTGGTTTACAGCTGGTGTACCAACAAGCATAGCACTACCATCCTTTGGAAAGGCAACGACTGACGGAAATGCTTTGCCGTGTGCCGTTTGACCTTCAGCTGCAGGAATTATTGTTGGTTTACCACCCTGTATAATTGCAGCAGCTGAGTTACTTGTTCCAAGATCAATACCAATTATTCTTTCTGCCATATTTTATCATCTATTCTTTAATTATTTTTTTTGAAACACATACCTTCGAGTATTTCATTACCTCTCCACGAATAATATATCCTTTTGCGATCTCTTTCACAATTGTTCCCTCCTCATGATCATTATTTTCAATCTCTTGCACTACTTCATGTAGCTTAGGATCAAATTTTTTTCCTCTTGTTTCTATTGGTTTAACATCATAATTTCCCAATATGGATTCCATATTTTTTATGATGCCGTTTAGATTGTCTACGTTTCCTCCCTCCTTTTCATATACATCTTTTGTACGAATGAAATCTTCATACACAGTTAAGAAATCTAAAATTATCTTATCCCCACGTGAATTTATCCTATCAATGATCTGCTTTTCAAGATTTTGATAATCTGCAAGTAGTCGTAGAGATTTTTGTCTCTCTTTTTCTAAAAGCGAATCTAATTCATCTATTTTTTGTTTATAGTCTATTGGTTCTTCAGTTTCTTTCTTCTCGTCAGCTTCTTGCTCAAAGCCTTTATCATTATTTTCGTTTTCAGCCATTAGCCTTCTAATTTTTTAGATAATTTTATTCTTTATGACTAGGTTTCACACAAAGGGTTTGCTTTAATTACAAAAATGTTATCATCTTTTGAATTTTCTTTTATCTCTTTATAGTCATGATTAGAACAAGCTACAACGATTGTTACTTTATCCTGATGAAATAGATCTATGGAACCAGATGAAGTTTCTACATCACCAATATAATCACGCAGTTTAGACGAAATAGAATTTAGCATTTCAATCTTATCTCCTCGCATCTCGTTTGTGTCTAATGTCCAAGATAATACAATTTTTGTCTTACTAGCTTTTAGATCATTTTTTTTCAGGGTTATTCTAATAGTATCAATCAGTCTCTTGATATAACCATGAATTCCTCGAACACTTCCATTAATAAGATACATCAAAGTTTGTGCACTTTCAAATGAGGAACCCAACATGCGCAGATCATAAAAGCCACTTACCATATCGTCAAGATATAGATCCTTAAATTCATTAAATGATGTAGTATATTTTGAATTATTTTTTACAAATTTTCCACACACTTCTATAATACTACATTGATTTGAAAATCTTTGAATTGTATCAATTGCATGTAAATTCTCTGCTGAAGAAATGTCCACAAACTTTTTTTCTTTTTTATCAGTTTTTAAAAGTGATAAAAGCTTTTTTTCCTCAGCTTGTTTTATTGCACCTATTACATCTGGTGTTTTATTCAGATCATTTAGTGGAAAATAGAAATATGAACTATCTTTTCCAGCTTTAAGTCCAGTAACGTGTTCTAAAAGTGAAATGTTTTCATTGTTACCACCAAATCCTGTTGGAAGGCAATTAATGACTGAACTGCCTTTCTTCAATTCAGCTACTGCATCTTTAAATTTCGAGTTTACTTCCGTTTTTAAATCCTGACCAGTTTTTCTTATTCGTGGTGTAAAGAAAAGGTATTTAGCTTTGGATATTGCAACATTACCCGGTTCCATAGAAAGTAGTGGTTCATCTTCTCGAAGAGATATTACATCTGTATAGGTTTGTGCAATTTCAGAATTCAATACAATTGCCCCCTGAGCTGATTCATCAATTATTTTTACATCTGCTCCATTAACGACCATCTTGCTGGCAAGATGATATCCTTCTGTACTAAGCCCAAAAAATACAACTTTTTCTTTCATATTGTATTCATACTAGAATCTAGGCTAAGAAATACTTATTGCAGTTTGAAATTCAATCAAATTCTTGAAGGTTTGGTTTGATGTTTTGACTCCAAAACAGCTTCTTTTTTTTGAACCAATGATTAAACGCATTAAAAAAAATCATACTGTCTTATGTACATCACGTGATTATCAGCAAGTTACACAATTAGCAAAAATACGAGATCTTAAGCTGAAAATAATAGGAAAACATGGAGGAACTAAAAGACATGACAAACTAAATGCTAGTCTGCATAGGTCAAAATCACTATCTTTAAGGATAAAGCAGTTTTCGCCCGATATAACAGTGAGCTTCTGTTCTCCTGAAGCGGCAAGAGTATCCTATGGATTGGGTATCTCCCACATCTGTTTTTCTGATTCACCACATGCTACAGCTGTTATGCGGCTTGTTGTACCACTAGTACAAAAACTGCTTATCCCATGGATTATTCCAAAAAAGGAATTCACAAAATTTGGCATAGATAGCAAAGATATTGTCAGTTATAGGGCGATTGATGCTGCCATAATCGCGAAACGTAAGATTTCAAAAAATAATAAAACCAGAAGCAAAAAAAATGTAAGAAAAATAATTTTAGTGAGAGTTGATTAAACAAAGTTGTTGATAGTAAAAAATTATTGGAAAACACTGATGTTTTCATTGGATCTGGTGGAACAATGACTGCTGAATCCGCACTGCTTGGTATCCCAACGATTTCATATAATGCAGTACCAAATATTATAGAAGCCTATCTTGTGAAGAAAAAATTGGTAATAAGAAAAACAAACCCTAAGCAAATAGCAAATTCAATTGAAAAAATTCTTAGGTCATCCAATTTAGGTATAAAAAAACGCTCTAAAAAAATGATGAATTCTATGGAAGACCCTTATCTTACACTTGTAAAAACAATGAAATCTGTTTGAAATAATGTTATAAGGGGATAATGAAAAAAAATGACGAAGCCCGGTAGTGTAGTGGCAAGCATAGGGGCCCTTGGAGCCTTTGACCTCGGTTCGAGTCCGGGCCGGGCTATTTTTTTAAAAATCCATTCTAGTCAGCAGTTTTGTTGCGATAACAAAAAGAATAGAAGCCAATGTTATCAAAACTACCATTTCTAAAATAACAAATTCTGTAATAGTACCAAAAATCCCAGCTCGAATTATGTCCACAAGATATGTTAATGGATTCAAATAAAATATGGTTGCAAGTGGTTGTGGAGCACCTGCAGCAGGATAAAAAGCAGTACTAACAAAAGCAAAGAAAATAAAAACTGTGTTAATTATTACATTAAATCCCTCGCTTGAACGTAATCTTGCAGAAATAATTGAGGCGATAGAACCAAATAATATTGCACCAACAATTGAACTGAAAACTATTAGTGGAATTGTAACTAGACTAAATTCTACTGATTGGAAAAATACTGGATAGCCAACTGCTGCGATTAATATTGCGCTAACTAAACCAACTATTGCAATAGTTACGATGTTACTAAGAATATAATTTGATCGTGTGAATGGACCTGACATTATCTGTTCAAACATTCCATGTCGTCTATCATTCCAAATTATAATTCCAGAAATCAGAGTACTGTTCATAATATTGAAACCAATCATGCCAGAAGCTAGGAATGCTGGATAGGTTAGATTCTTAGTTCCAAAAGACACGTTATCAATTAATGCAGTGTATGCAAAACCAGCTACAAAAATCCAAATCAAAGGAAAAATTACCTGCCAGATTAAAAAACCTGGATTTACCGAGATGGTAATATTTCTATTAACTAATCTAATTATCGGATGCATTAGAATCACTCACAACTTTCAGAAATATGTCTTCGAGGTTTGTTGGCATTGCAGATAAATCATCTATTACTATATTATTTTGATTTAAAATTTTTAGAACATTCATTAAAACAAATTCAGAATCAGTGGAACGTATTGTAATTGTTGCACCAGTGTTAAATTCAATTTTACAATCTTTAATATTTTTTAAAATACTTTCTAATGTGCTAGTATTAGAGGAAACGTGAATTTCGATTGTTTTTTCATGCCCAAATCTTTTTTTTAGTCCATTTGGTGAATCGACAGTGATTATTTTACCCTTGTTAATAATTGCAATATTATCACAAAAATATTCTGCCTCAGTAAGCACATGTGTCGTGTAAAATATCGTTAAATTTTTTTCCTTTACTTTATTTTTTAAAAAATCTAATAACTGTCGTCTTGCAGTTGGATCTAATCCAACTGTCGGTTCATCTAAGAACAAAAGATCCATATCATGCATAAATTCACGTGCAACTTGCACTCGTCTTCTTTGACCAATGGAAAGATCCTCATTTCTTTTCTTTCTAATATCAACTAGATTGAAAGCAGAAAGAAGTTCTTCCATTCTATTCATTCTAGTTTTTTTTTCAATATTCCACATCATTCCATATTTCTCAAGTGATTTTTCTACTGTTAGTGTCGGTTCATAACTTGGTTGCTGTAAAACTACACCGATTTTTTTCCTTATACTCAATGGTTCCTTTGCAGCATCAATTTCTAGAACTGAAATTTTTCCACTAGTTGGCTGGATTAATGTAGTTAACAGTTTAATCACAGTTGATTTTCCTGCTCCATTAGGTCCTAGAAAACCAAAAATTTGTCCCTCATCTACATCAAGATCTATACCGTCTACTGCGTTTATTCCATCATATGATTTGAAAAGCGATCTGGCAAAAACAGATTTCATATTTCTTGAAATTCTAGACTCCTTAAATGTTAATAAGAGATGAAAAGTGGAAAATTAAAGGGAGCAACTTGTCAGAGTTTGAAGAACTGTTAGAAAAGATCCAAGAACAAAAACCTGAATTAACCAAACAAGATATCGATGATAAAATTAAACAAAAAATGGAAAAGATAGGTCCAGGATATTTAACAGACGAAGGTGCTCTTTTTCTTATTGCGGGAGATTTAGGAATATCATTAAAACAAAATTTGAAAACTGAAATTGGATTAAAGGACATTTACGTGGGTGCTAAGGACGTATCAATAGAAAGTAGAGTTCTAAATATTTCACCAACAAAGCAATTTTCTAGAAAAGATGGTTCACCCTTTCTACTTAGAACTATGACTGTGTATGATAATGATTCTACTGTGAGCGTTAAGCTTTGGGATGAAAAAGCTAACCTGCCAGGAATTGAAGATCTTAAGCCGGGTGATCTGATAAAAATAATCAAGGCTTATGTTAAGGCAGATCTTAATGGCAGCCCAACACTAAATGTTGGTTCAGGATCTAACATCGAATCAACCAATAAAGAGAGTAAAATTCGAGCAGTTGATGAACTAACGATTGATGTTAGTGAAGTTAAAGAAAATCAAAACAATATGGTTGTCTCTGGTAAAATAGATGGTAATATCACTACACTACAATTCACTAATCGTCGTGGAGAACCCGGAAAAGGACTTAGAATGAGATTGAAAGGGAAAGATGGTGCCACCAAAGGAGTTGTCATATGGGGAAAAGATGAATCATTTTTGCCTAAAGTTATTTCCCAGAATGCAAAAGTTAGGTTGTTAGGTGTTAGAACAAAGATAGGAAATCAGGGTCTCGAAATACATGGAAATGAGGCAACGTTAGTTGAAATTGAGGGAGGAAAAGAGTCAGAGCCTATTATTGTACGCATTGCATCAATCAAAAGAAATGATGGAGATAAAACTTCTGCAATTGGTATAGATAATAAGAAAAACATGATGTACTTATCAGACTTCTCAAATATGCTGGATTCTATTAATGTGGAAGATGTTATAGAATGCATGCCTTCACAAGTTTTTGGTAATGCTGTAACACTAAATCATGATTCATTTGTAAGAAAAATTGATGATGATCAGAATATACCAGAATTATCTAGCCTAAGGACAAAAATTTCTGAGATTGAATTGGAAAATAATTATTGTGTAGAAGCTATTATTTTGAAAGAACCAGAAAAGCGCGAAATTCAAACAAAAACTGGCGAAACGATCCTGTTATCAGAAATGTTTGTTGAAGATGATAGCGGTCAAATTTGGATTAAAGGGTGGAGAAACCAAGCAATACTATTAGATGGACTTTCTAGTGGAGAGATAATTTCTGTTACTGCTGTTAACGCAAAAGCTGGTCTTGAGGGTAGAACTGAATTGTTTTTGACACCGTTTTCAACTATTGTAAAAAAGAATTAGTAATCCCAAAAACCTCTTGTCATTACATACTGTCTTTCAGCTTCGTAAATTTGTTTATACATTAGCTCCTGATCAGTCATATTTCGTAAAATTCTCGCACCAGTATCAGCACCAACACCATAACCTGATAAAACAATTATAGCATTTTTACCAAAAGTTTCAATTAACGAAGCTACTTTCCAAGCACGTTTAAATTTTTGATTTTCTTCAGTTGAAAGTTTTTTCCCACTATGTTTTTTCTGAATGATCTTGACTAAATCATGATCTGAATAAAATGTGGCTGTAATTTGCCTACTTTTACAATATTTACAACTAAGGTGATTCTTTACATCTTCCGTAATTACAGCTAACTGCCATTTTCCACAGCGAGCACAGATTAGACGATGCTTGGCTTTGAATAACCGTTTTTTTACCAAATCAAGAATTGCCTTATCAACACTTGCTGGGGATGAATAATATTTTGTAGTGTGATCTAATAGTGGTTCAGCTAATTTGGAAAACTTGCTGACATTAACCCACTCAATCTGAATTTCCTTATTTCTAATTTTATTTAAAATGATTTCAGTTGATTGTAGATCAAACTTATCATGGAATAGCTCTCTTAATGATTCCATAACAACAGGCGTATTTTGATATCGTTCGTAAAGAAAACGACCTGATTTTCTATCATAAATAGCCCCACGACCTACCATCCCAAATTTTTTTGCAACACACCATGTTCTCCAATTAACGTTATGTGTTCCAATCAATGATGCAGTTACAATATCACGAAGATCAAATTTCTCAATTAAAGCATCGATAATCATCTGTTGGTTAATTCTTGCGTTTGATTCCAAAACAATTCTGTATGCATCTGATCTTGATTGAACAACTTGCCCAAGAATAGATTCTAGTAGTGAGGAAAGTATGGTTGCGAGGGTTGAATTGATTTTTGTACCAAAACATGCGTGAATGACAACATTGCGATCTGTTCTTACGGACTCAATTACAATAGTTTTCTCATCTGGTATAACGCTAAAATCTAGTTCTGGAATTATTTTGTTAAGCATTGATAATGAGCCATGTTTTACTTTATTCCTGAATAACCCAACTTTTTGCGCTGTATTGTAATCTACCGGAATGTTTTCTCCTTCCCAATAAGGAACATTCCTTCGTTCACCTCGAATTGGTTCAACGTTTACTTGTAAAGCCTTTTCATCAACATTCAGTATTCTCCATTGCATTCCACGTAGAACAAAGATGTTCCCTGCTTCACCATGATCACCAACAAACCTTTGATCTAAGGATCCTATGATCTTTTTTCCTACTGAATCAAATACTTTGAATTTTAAAATATCTGGAATTGTTGATAGATTCTCAAAATAATATCTGAATGCCTTTCGTGTTTTCCAGAATTTCATTTTTTTCTTGTCAAAGGATAGAATGTAGATACTGTCCAAGATCTCTAAAACATTACAAAACTCATCTAATGTTAGATTTCTAAATGGATAGGCTTGTTTGATTATTTTATAAGCAAAATCAATAGATAATTCACCCATCTGGAGTGACAGACCTACTAAGTGGTGGGCTAAAACATCAAGCGAATCATCATGAATTTTTTGTTCTTCAATAGAACTATTTTTTATTCTATCAAGAATTGCCTTGGTTTCAAATTCATCATCAGCACTGTTTGTGATAATTAGACCCCTTGCTGAAGAATTACGAAAGTGCTTACTTCTGCCTATACGTTGCATTAATTTTGATACTTGGCGTGGTGAGCCATAATGAATTACAAGTTCCACTGAACCAATATCTAATCCTAATTCAAGAGATGACGTACATACAACTATACCACTTGCCCCGCTACGAAGTATGCTCTCTGTTTCCTCTCTAACTTGCTTTGACAATGAACCATGATGCAACTCTACATTCATCACAGTTTTTTCTTTTAAAATTGAGGCTAAAAATTCAGATTCACCTCTGGTATTAGTGAACAAAAGAACTGGAGAATTTATTTCTAATTTTTCAACATATTGAATAATTGAATCAGCTACCTCAGAAATTGAACCTTTAACAAATTTTACTTCAACATCATACTTCCTCATTGTTTTATCTTGAATTATCTTACATGGTTTCTCTGTTCCAACAAGAAAGTGTGCAGCATCATCAACATTTCCAACAGTAGCCGACAGTCCAGTCCGTATAATTTTCTGGTTTGAATTAAGCTGTAGTCTTTCTAGACTTATGGATAACTGTGATCCACGTTCACTAGAAAGAAGCTCATGTACTTCATCAATTATAACACGTTCTAGTTCAGAAAGTGCAGATAACATTTTCTGTTGAGTGAGAAGAATAACTAGTGTTTCCGGCGTTGTAATTAATACATCTGGTGGTGACTCTGAGATTTTTTTTCTAACTGATTGTGGTGTGTCGCCATGTCTAACTTGAATTGTTAGATCATCTAATTCAGCATATTTGATTATTCTTCGAAAAACATCTCGGTTAAGTGCCCTTAATGGCGTAATGTAAAGTGCTTTGATTTTTCCCTGCTTTTTTGTTTCTTTTATCTGCGAAAAAGTAGGAATTACTGAGCATTCTGTTTTACCTGAGCCTGTTGGAGCTATGATCAATGAATCAATTTTTTGATAAATTATCGGTGTAGCTCTTTTTTGAATATCAGTTAGTTGTTCAAATCCTAATGAATGAAATTTTTCTTCTAGAAAAGCTTCAGGATGACGACTCTTCAATATTTTTTGTTCTAACTCGCTCATAAACCATCGCACCTACAATTCCTGCGGCAAATAAAATAATTGCAATAATAGGAATATATTCAGAAAGTCCTGCCATTGTGTATACACGTCCTTAGTGTATTAAATAGATTAAGATTGATCAGTTAGGCCTTTTGACATTATAGTATATTGAAATTTTTTGTTATCAAAAGGAGAGCTAGCTTGACAGGAATACCCATTACCATTTTTTGAAAGTCTTATCTTATTATGTATGTACATACTGATTGATTCCTCCAAGTTTTCCTTTTCATGTTTGTCAATACTTCGAACAGTATTAGTTATGATTATAGGAATTTTCATCTCAATGGCAATTATTGATAAAGTATGCATATATTTCATAAAAGAGATATTTTTTTCAAAAGATTGTTCTTTTTTTGAATATTCAAATGAGAAAAGATCTGTTACACTGTCTACTATTAGTAAAGAATAATTTTCAAATGTTGTTTTTGTTAGTGATTGTAGTTGTTCTACAGTATTAGTAACCCGATTTATTTTAATTCTGTCAAGTAGGGATGGGTTAATTTTCTGATATTCCATCATTTCAACTAGTCTTTCAGGTCTAAATTCACCAGTTGTATCATGAAAAAGGATCTCCTTCCCACTATCCAAAGCATTAAGGCAAATTTGAAACGCTAATTGTGTTTTTCCGGTAGCACTTTGTCCAGAAATACTAGTAATTAATCCCCCCTTAATTCCACCGCCAAGGAATTGATCTAGTTCTTTTAATCCAGTTTTAATCATACATTTAGTGTTTGTATGGAAAACTAATGAAATTTTCCTTATCATTCAAATAGGCAAGGCTTTTATTTTGTTGTCAAAGAGGCAACACAAGAGAATATTATGTCACAAACAACATCAAAAAGACCCCTAACTACATTACAAAAAAATACAAAAAAATCTGTGACTGTAAGACTGAAAAATGATGTTGAATATAGAGGGAAGATCGATAATGTTGATTCTTACATGAATTTGATTATGACTGATGCTGAAGAGCTAAATAATGGTAAAACCGTAGAAAAATTTGGACGAGTAATTCTACGAGGAAATAATGTACTTTTTATCAAATTAGAAAACGAGCTTTAGATTGTATCACCAATGTCTAAAACGTATACTTTCACATCAGAGTCAGTAACTGAAGGACATCCAGATAAAGTCTGTGATCATATTTCTGATGCAATATTAGATGAATTTCTTAGACAGGATCCAGATTCGAGAGTAGCTGTTGAGACATTAGTAACTACAGACTTTGTTACAGTTGCTGGTGAAGTTACCTCAAAGGGAAAATTTGACATTGAAAAAGTAGTGAGGGATACTATTGCGGAAATTGGTTATGATGATGCTGCATTGAAATTTGATGCGAGAACTTGTAAAGTTGTTGTAAAGATAGATCCACAGAGCCCAAATATTTCACAAGGAGTAACAGTATCAGAAACACAAAAGGAGCAAGGAGCAGGCGACCAGGGATTAATGTTTGGTTATGCAACAAATGAAACTGATGAGCTTATGCCATTGCCAATATCACTGGCTCACAAACTTACAAAAAAACTCGCTGATGTTAGAAAATCAAAAGAATTGTCATGGGTAAGACCAGATGGTAAATCTCAAGTTTCTGTTGCATATGTAGATGACAAACCAGAAAGAGTTGAAACGATTGTAATTTCAACTCAACATGATCCTGAGATATCGAATGAGGAGATTAGAAAGCAGATTATTGATAAAGTGGTAAAGCCCGTTTGTGGAAATTGGTGGCGTGATGACATTGTGATTCATGTAAATCCAACCGGAAAATTTGAGATTGGAGGACCTCATGGCGATGCTGGACTTACTGGTAGAAAAATTATTGTTGATTCGTATGGTGGAATGGGGAGACATGGTGGTGGAGCATTTTCGGGAAAGGATCCATCAAAGGTGGATAGATCTGCTTGTTACATGTGCAGATATGTTGCAAAAAATCTTGTGGCTGCTGGTCTTGCAGATAGATGTGAAGTACAGATTGCTTATGCCATAGGAGTTTGTCAACCATTATCTATAATGGTTAACACATTTGAAACAAACAAAATATCTGAAGAACAGATTGAGAAAATTCTAAATGCACACTTTGACATGAAACCTGCTGCAATAGTTTCTCATTTGGATCTAAAAAGACCCATTTACAAAAAGACTGCTGGTTATGGTCATTTTGGCAGAAACGAATCAGAATTTACCTGGGAAAAGACCGACAAGGCCGAAGATCTAAGAAAGGCTGCTGGTCTGTAAAAATTCTTGAATAGTTTTTAGTTTAACATTAGATAGTTTTTGTAATTGTTTTCCATCACTTGTATAATCTCCAACTAGAATGTTTAATGATTCTAAACCATAAACAGCTTTTGCATTACGTTTTGCTTCATCATATGCATCTTCTATACTAATTTTTTTAATTTTTACTCCTGTATTTCCAGTAAAAAGTTTCACAAAATCTTCAAAACTAATCTTTTGAGGTCCTACGAGATCTATAATCTTCTTGGAAAATTTTTTTTCAAGAACTGCCTCTAGAATGATTTTTGCAACATCCTCCACAAATATTGGTTGCAATCTATACTTACCAGAACCTGGAATAACTATAACTCCACTTTTCATTTGGTTAGAAAGAGTCTTGGTTAGATGATCCGTTTTCCCTATAATATAAGAAGCACGAAATATGGTATAGTCTAATCCAGAATTGATTATTTCTTGTTCAGCTTTGTATTTTGAAGCAAAATAATCTGATGTATTACTTTTGGAGACACCAAGACCGCTGATAAAGATAATTTTTTTTATTCCAGCGTTTTTGCATGTTTTAATTACGTCTTTTGTTAGATTCAGGTTGATCTCTTCGAATGTAGATTTTGGAGTTTGTCTCCCTATACCAATTAAATTAATCAAAGCACTATAGTTTTTGAGTTTGCTTTGAAGTTTTGGCTCTGAGATATTTGTTGATATTATCTTGATCTCAGATGAATGCTTCTGAAAATTTTTCCTAGAAATTGCTAAAACATTGAGCTTATTTTCATAAAGAAAACTTCTTAGATTTTTTCCTACAAAACCATTAGCACCAACAACAACTATTCCTGTGGATGTATTTGACATGAAAAAAATCATACAACAATTGATTTTAAGGATATCATCGCTTGTTCATTATGGAGCAGCCAGAAAAACCAGAGGGTAAGAATCGTACCGGATTTACAACTGGTACAAGTGCTACAGCTGCCTCAATAGCTTGTATTTTATCAATTATAAATCAAAAAAAAATTGAAACAGTTGATGTTTTACTTCCCAAAAAATCTAGAATCAAAATTAATATCAACAGTTGTGAATTTGAAAAAAATAAGGCATGTTGCTCAGTAATTAAGGACGGCGGTGACGATCCTGACGTAACACATGGTGCAGAGATCATCGTCGACTTGGAGCTCACTTCAAAAACAAATTCTATTGAGATAGATGGCGGTGATGGGGTAGGTAGGGTAACAAAACCTGGAATAGGATTAGAGATTGGTCAAGCTGCAATTAATCCAACTCCACGAAAAATGATCATAGAAAATTTAACTGAAGTTGGTAAGGAAATTTTAGAAAAGAATGGAGTTAGAGTAGTGATATCAGTCCCGAAAGGTAAGGAGCTTGGACCAAAGACTGACAACCCACGAATTGGAATTGTTGGTGGAATATCGATTTTGGGAACAAGTGGTATTGTAATACCTTACTCAACTGCATCATTTGCAGCTGCTATTAGACAGCAACTTGATGTCGTGCTTTCAATGGGAGACAGTACAGTTGTACTGACAACTGGTGGAAGGAGTGAAGATTTTGCAAGAAAGATTTTTGATCTTCCTGATCATTCATTTGTACAGTTCGGAGATTTTTCTGGATATACAATTTCACAATGTGCAAAAAAAGGAATGAATAAAGCACATGTGTGTGGATTTATTGGAAAATTTGCCAAAATGGCAACTGGTGTAAAGCAGACACATGTAAAAGGTTCAAAAGTTGACATGAACTTTCTCTCGGAATTAGCAAGCCAATGTAATGCTGATGAAGATATTATCGAGAAAATAAAAAACGCAAATACGGCAAGAAATGTTCAAGAGATTATCCTTGAAAACAATATTGATGGCTTTTTTGATCTAATTTGTTCAGAGGTTCATAAACAAATGAGAAGTCATTCAGAAAATAAGATCCCTATCGAAATTATTCTGTTTAATTTTGATGAGAGTGTATTAGCACGCTATCCCAAACAGTAAGGGATTTTATTAAACTAGAATACAAGCAACACATGGAAAGAATAGGAATACTAGCTATTACTAAAAACGGCATAAATATCGCAAGAGACCTGAAGGAGAAATTCTCTTCCTGGGAAATATTTGCTCCAGATAAATTCTCTGATGGTAACGATGAGATTAACTGGTATACTAATAGCACAACGGAAAAAATTGCAGAATTATTCAAATCAAATGATGCGCTAGTTTGCTTGTTCTCTTTAGGCGCTGTTGTAAGATTAATCTCACCGCATTTGAAAGATAAGAAAACGGATCCGGCTGTTATTGTAATTGATGATCAGTCTCAGTTTGTCATCAGTACGCTTTCTGGACACTTAGGTGGAGCGAATGAATTAACAAATGATATCGCAAAAAAACTTGGTGCAACTCCTGTAATAACAACTGCTGCGGATGTAAACAAAACAATTGCAGTAGACCTTGTTGGAAAAGATTTTGGATGGAAGATTGATGATGATTCTAACGTGACTAGAATTAGTGCATTTATGGTGAATAAGGAAAAAATAGCTGTGTATCAAAGCTGTGGTTCACGGAATTGGTGGAAGCAAAACTTACCAGAAAATGTTTCATCATACTCAACGCTTGATGAATTAAAAAAATCAAAATCAAAAGGTTACTTGATCATCTCGGATGAACATATTGATGACAATGATATATTAGAAAACGCAGTTGTTTACAGGCCTCCTAGCCTGGTTGTAGGAATCGGTTTACATTGGAATACTACAAAAGAGAAGATAATGGAAGGATTAGATACGTCTTTGAAAAAATTCAATCTAAGTAAAAAATCCATAGCCAGGCTTGCATCTACCAAGAAAAGAGAAGATGCTGCAGGATTACATGATTTTACAAAAGAAATGAATGTACCATTGGAACTTTATGATAAAGATGATCTTGCGCCTATCAAAACGCCTAACCCATCCAAAATGGTTGAAGGATACGAGGGAACAGCTAGTGTATCTGAAGCTGCTGCAATAAAATCATCAGGTGGCAGTTTAATTGTTGAAAAACAAAAATTCTCACCAGATCTGACAATAGCTATAGCGAGGATTCAAGAATGAAACGTGGTTTATTACTCATAGATAGGGGAAGTAGAGAAAGAGAGGCAGAAGAAGAGTTAGAGATTATTTGCAAAAAAGTCAAAGAGAAAGGTAATTATGATTTTTCAGAATTTTGTTTTCTAGAAGTTGTCCCACCATTTATTGAGGATGGAATGGATAAGTGTCTTAAAAAAAATGTTGATGAGATGACAATTGTTCCGTATTTTCTTTATCCTGGAAAAAAGGTGAAAATTGCTGTGGCAGATGCGATGAAATATCAAAAAGATACAAAGATCAAGTTTGTAGTATCAAAACCTATGACCATGCATAAAACTCTGGTTGATTTAGTCGACAACAGAATTGATTCTGCTCTAAAGGAAAATCAAGTTTTGTTATCAAAAGATAGTATTGATGTGCTTATAATTGGTCATGGCAGCAAGGATCCTAATGCAAAAATTTCAATAGACTACATTGTTGATAGTTTAAGAAATTCATACAGAAACGTTGATAGATGCTTTTTAGAAATTGAGGAGCCAAATATTGAACAAGGAATACAAAGTTGCGAGAAAAACAAGCCTGAGGTTTTGGTCATAGTTTTCTATTTTCTACATGAGGGAGCACACGTAAAGACTGACATCAACAATGATCTGAAACCAGCACTGGAAAAATCAAACCTGAGCAAAGTTTGCATTACTAAGCATCTTGGAACTGATGAAAAAATGATAGATTTGATTTTAGAGCGGGCAAGGGAGGTAGAAGATGCAAACTAGGAAGGGGCAAAATATTGAGGACGAAAGTATGCAAGTAATTGATAGTGAAGTGGGTCCTCATTCGTACAATCAGCTAGAATGGCCTATAGTAAGACGCATGATACATGCGACTGCTGACTTTGACTTTGCAGGTAAAAACAAGATTGTTTTCCACAAAGATGCAATTTCTAGCGGAATGTCCGCTCTAAAGAACGGTTGTAGCATCATCTGTGACGTTAACGGTCTTGTTGGATTTCTCAACAAGCAGAATACAAAAGATTTTGGAAATGAAGTGATTTGTAACATTTCTAACCCAGATGTGATTAAAACTGCTAAGAAAGAAGGTAAGACAAGAGCCGAGGCATCCATGCGTATTGTTGCCTCTCAAATGAATGGAGGAATTGTAGCTATAGGTAGTGCCCCAACTGCCCTATATGAGGTCATTAAGATGGTTGAGGAAGGTATCACAAAGCCTGCACTAATTATTGGAATCCCTGTGGGCTTTATTGCAGCGGTCGAATCTAAGGATAAGTTGCAAACTACTAGTGTTCCCTTTATCACCAATATTGGTAGGAAGGGTGGAAGTTCTTGCGCTGCATCAACAATTAATGCATTATTCAAACTGTTAAGGGAAAATTAGTAAATGGTTGGAAAAAAAGTTGCATCCATTTGTATTATAATTATTGGAATTATTGTAGCTATACCATTCAATTACATGTATGGAATTAATGGAATTGAAGTTGATATAGTTTGGACAATTGTTGGAATTGCTATGACTGCTTCAGGTTTTTATTTACTAAAAAATTCAGCGAGACTGAAACCAATCTAAACTCTCTTACTAACAAGTTTCGTAGCATACTTTGCGCTATCAAAATACAGATGGCAATATGATGCAAGCGTATTGTATTCAGAAAGTCCATCCTTTTTACCTGATATTCCCTCACCAATCTTCAGATCATATACAAGTTTAGCATCCTTTGGTAGGTTTCGAATCTTTGAGTAATGAAACTCATGTGCACGAAACTTTGCTGGACCAGAAACCAAGCAGTTTGATCTAATTCTCCCTTCGGTATAGTTTAGCGTCATTTTCTTCCTCTTCAGCTTGTTTTTTTATCAGCTTCCTCATAGTCGTGTTCCGTTCAAGTGATTGCCCTAGAACTTCTGGAAATCCTCCACCAATGTAGATTAAATCACATCTTGGAATTTTTTTATCTGCTACTGGACTGAAAAATTTCAATCTTGCTCCTTCTCTACGTAACGCCTCAAGATTGTCGTGATAATAGAAATTAAATGAACTATCAAGTGCAACTGCTACCGTAGCAATGGATTTTTTGATTTTTTTTGACCGAACCGTTGGAAGTTCTGGCACGTTTTTACAAATCTTAATTATTTTATCAATGTCAAGATTGTCAGAAATCTCACGGGAAACTTTCCTAATCTTATTTTGCAGTGATCTGTGTTCAGGTTTGCAAGTGCTTGCTTGCACATGTTTTCATGTTTCTTACTACCAATCTTATTCAAAATTATACCAACAATCCTAGAATTACGATGAAACTTTGTAAATCCTAGCGCAGTTGCAGCGATGGAACGTGCCGCCTTACTTGCATCTAAAATTAAAATGGTGGGAGATTTTATGAGTGATGCAACATGATGTGTGCTGGCGTAGTTTGTCTTTCCTCCAAATCCATCATAATAACCCATAACACCCTCAATTACAGAAATATCAGACGTGGAATTTTTTACAAAACTATGTACAAGCTCACTTTCTCCCATTAACCATACATCCAAATTTTTTGTGTCCTTACCTGATATCGCAGAAAGATAACTGGGATCAATATAATCAGGACCAACTTTGAATGGTTGTACGCTATACCCCCGTTTCTTGATCCCATGGATAATCGCAGACGTGATCGATGTTTTGCCAACTCCGCTGGTTGCTCCAGCAACTACTAATCTTGGAACTCTCAATTCTTTGTCTAGGAATTTCATCTACTATCAATCTTTTTAGTTTAGAGAAAATTCAAAGTATGTGTGAGTGAAAAGGGGCTTGTTATAGTATATACGGGTGGAGGAAAAGGAAAAACCTCTGCTGCACTTGGACTTGTACTAAGGGCGGTAGGATACAACCACAAGGTTTGCATGGTTCAGTTTGTAAAAGGCTCTTGGCATTACGGTGAGCTAGATTCTGCAAAAAGACTAGCTCCCGAGTTTGAAATGATTACTGCTGGTAAGGGATTTGTAGGTATTTTAGATGACAAAAGCCCACGCGAAGATCATGTAAAAGCAGCAAATGACACACTGGATATCAGTAAAGAAAAGATCATGTCCGGTAAATTTGATGTTGTTATACTGGACGAGATCAACTATGCACTACAACTGAAATTACTCAATTTGGATGATGTGATAGATCTCATAAAATCAAAGCCGCCTGAGCTTGATCTTGTTTTGACAGGCAATCATGCAGAAGAGAAAGTCATAGAGCTAGCAGATCTTGTGACTGAAATGAAGGAAATCAAGCATCCATTCAAATCTGGCATAAAAGCAAAGAAAGGGATAGATTTCTAGACAGCAACAATAAATTACCTAGTTAAAAAAATACAACGAATGACAACTGAAGTACATGAATTACCAGAGGTAGGAGAAATTGTGGTTGCTACTATCACCAAGATAGGTGACCATGGTGCTTATGCTACCCTAGATGAGTATAACAATATCCAGGGATTCTTACACGCTTCAGAAATAGCGCATGGATGGGTACGTAATATTAACAAATTTGTAAAGGAGGGAGAGAAAAAAGTTCTGCTTGTTAAGAAGATTAGGGAAGGCAGAGAAGAGATTGATCTGTCACTTAAGCAGGTTTCAAGGGATCAACAGAAAAAGAAACTGCTTGATGTAAAACGATTCGAAAAAGGAAAAGGCATTATGAAAAACATACAGGAAAAATCAAAATTATCTAAGACTGACATTGAAAAGCTAGAAGACAAAATCCTTTCAAAGTATGATTCTGTTTATGACGGGATTGTTGACATTGCTACAAACGGAATCGAAGTTTTTAATGAGTTAAAACTTCCCAAGAAAACTTTAAGCTCAATTGAGGAGGTAAGTACCAAAATTAAG